>PDWI01000836.1_pt1 | contig 50113 bp, 45 predicted proteins | sample 1430891 | NCBI WGS metagenome assembly PDWI01 (sample SAMN01162508, study PRJNA174530) | Oral metagenome, whole genome shotgun sequencing project. | biome: Marine environment; feature: Marine mammal; material: Swab sample of the gingival sulcus; isolation source: swab sample of gingival sulcus...
AGCGAGGCAGCACGGCGTCTTGGCATTACCCGAAAGACCTTGTTAAAAAAACTCAGGCAATACGAAAAACTATAGAGCTTTTGTTCCCGTATTACGTTGCTGTCTTGAGGTGCACTGGCGAGTAGTGCGCATCAGGAACTCCGTTACGTGCTGTTCTGAAGATAATAGCTATCTGAAATTAGCTATGATTGTTTCGTTGAGACAATCTCGCAAAAATTGATTCATAGCTCTTTCATCATTTGAGATATAAGAATCGAGCATGAATTTCTCCTGACTTGACGTGTATCTTTAAAACCCCGTCCACCTTCATGCAGCATCAAGGCAAGGGGTAAAATGCATATTGATGGGCACAAAAACTGGAGCAGAGCTGGAAAACTGGAATTTGGGAATATATTTTGTTCAGGATACTGAGCTTACAATTTGGCTCGTAAAAGTTGGACAAAGGAGAGAAATTTATAGAAAAACAGGCTGATAAGCCGTTTCGCTGTACTTGCTGGTGATCTCGGCGGGTATAGAGATGATAAATAATTATAAAAATGGTAAGATACAAGGTTAGTAGAGGGTAATTTGCCTGAAGAAAATAACTGAAAATCCATTGAAGGTTGCAATATGGCGGACAAAAAAAATTCAGCAGAAGTTAAAAAATCGAAGAGTGTAGCTGCCGCGACAAAATTCGATCTGGGTTCTTCCGAATGGTATTTGAATCGTGAGCTGACCTGGCTTGAATTTAACAAACGGGTACTTTCTGAAGCGCAGGATGTACGAGTGCCGTTGCTTGCCCGTGTTTTCTTTTTCAGTGTTATTGGCTCAAACCTTGACGAGTTTTATATGAAGAGGATTGGCGGGCTGAAACAGCAGGTCGGTGCAGGAGTTAAGGTTCTGAGTGTTGATGGACGTCTGCCCTCAGAGCAGATTGAGGAATGTACTGCTTCGGTTAAAGAGATTCTCAAGCAGCAGCGACATCTTGGCGTCGAATTGCAGGAAGAACTGGCAAGGGAAGGCATTTTTATTGAACGTTATGAAAATCTTGACGTTCGACAGCGAACATGGCTGGATGATTTTTTCGTGAACCGTGTTTATCCGCTCCTGACTCCACAGGGAATGGATCCGGCCCACCCTTTTCCCTTTATCTCCAATCTTTCAATTAATCTGCTTGTCAGTGTTCGTTATCCCGGAAGTGAACACGCCTATCGTAACCGGATCAAGATACCAGTGAGTGAGGATACGCCACGGTTTGTGAAGGTAAACGATGACAATATCTATGTTCTGCTTGAAGATATTGTCAAAAATAATCTTGAGATGCTTCTGCCGGGGATGGAAATAGATAGTGCTGAAGTCTTCAGGGTGACCAGAAATGCCATTACAGAAAGGGGATATGATCAGGCTAATGACCTTCTGCAGATGATTGAGTCCGCTCTTCGAGACAGGAGATTTGCTGAAATTGTACGGCTTGAGGTTGAAGCCGGCATGAATCCTGTTCACAAAGGCATGCTTGCGGCAGAACTGGGTATTGATCAGGACAAGGATGTTTTTGAGGTGCAGGGTCTGGTGGGCAAGGTTGATATGCGGGAAATTGCTCAGATAGATCGTGCGGATCTCCATTATCCAGCGCATCAGCCCGTTGATAATCCAGAGTTGATAGAAGATGATCCCAATATTTTTCATGTCCTTCGTGAGAAAAAAGAGGTGCTTCTGCAACATCCCTATGAATCTTTTGATACTTCCGTAGAGAGGTTTCTGCGGGAGGCGAGTAGTGATCCGAAGGTTCTTGGAATCAAGATGACTCTTTACAGGACAGCTGCCCATTCAAGGATTATTGACTTTCTGATTGAGGCTTCCCAGAATGGTAAGCAGGTTACTGTGGTGATGGAACTTAAGGCACGTTTCGATGAGGCTTCCAACATTAAGTGGGCTGGTTATCTGGAACAGGCAGGTATTCATGTGACCTATGGTGTTGTCGGTCTAAAAACTCATTCCAAGGTTATTTTTGTGGTACGTAAGGATTATGATGGTCTGCGTCGCTACGCTCACATTGGAACGGGGAATTATCATGCAGGGACAGCCCGTGGTTACTGTGATTTAGGCTTGTTAACCTGTGATCCTGAAATCGTGGCTGATCTTACCGAGCTGTTTAACTATCTCACTACAGGCTATACGCCGATAAGGCAGTATAAAAAGCTGCTGCCATCGCCAAAGATTTTGAAAAAGGCATTGCTCTCAAAGATTTACAGGGAAATTACCAACAAGGAGAAAGGGGGGGAAGGGTTAATACAGTTGAAAACCAACGCCCTCGAGGATCGTGATGTTACCGAAGCCCTTTATCGCGCCTCTCAGGCAGGTGTCAGGGTTGACCTGATCGTACGTGATACCTGTCGTTTGCGTCCCGGGATAAAGGGTCTGTCTGAAAATGTTCGGGTGATTTCCCTGGTGGGGCGTTTTCTTGAACATAGCAGAATTTTCTATTTCAGGAATAATGGAGAGGAAGAGTACTATATTGCTTCAGCAGATCTGATGAAGAGAAACCTTGAATCCCGGGTTGAGGTTTGTACACCGGTAGAATCCGCAAAACTCCAGGGTCAATTAAGAGAAATTCTTAACTTGCAACTGGCAAATTGCCGTAATGTCTGGGATATGCAAGCAGATGGCAGTTATGTCCAGCGTTCCACTGAGGGGGTGAAGAAGGCTGGAGCTGTCTGCATTCATGCAAAGCTGATTGAATGTGCTGAAAAAAGGAGTGCTGCTGGAAGACGAAAGCTTGCTAAAAAGCGGAGTCAGAAAAAATTGAAAAGGATGTAACCTTTGCTTAAATGACTGGGGTGTGTTATTGTCTTTTGCCTGATATAAACCAGTTTTTCAGCATCTATTGTTGTTGGCTTTTATTTCAATAAAAACAGGAGAACAGGATGAAAAAATTAGCTTTGGGACTGGCTTTTGTGATGACAGGTGGGGCTTCTTTCTCGATGGCTGCTGATACCTTGAAGATTCTTACCTGGAAAGGTTACGCACCAGAAGCTCTGGTACAAAAGTTTGAAAAGGAAAGTGGTATGAAGGTTGAGCTTACCTATTCAAATAACGAGGAAATGATAGCCAAGCTCAGGGCAACCCGTGGCGCAGGCTTTGACCTGGCCCAGCCGAGTCAGGACAGAATCTCTTCAGTACAGGAAAAGTACAGGCTATATCAACCTGTGGATTATGCAAAAATTGATGAGGCTCAGCTTATAACTTCCATGCTTGATGCGGTAAAAAAGAACACCAGGGTTGGCGATGCCTCTTTTGCTGTTCCATTTTGTTACGGTACTTCCGGTTTGATTGTTAACAAGAAGCTTGCACCGGAGGTCAGGGATTATGATGCTCTGCTGGATGCTGCTTATACGGGGCGTGTATCCTACCGTCTTAAGCGTCCAACCCTTATTGCTCTTGCCTTTGCTTCTGGTGATGATCCTTTCGCGAAATATGGTGATGCAAAGGCATATAAGGCTCTGATGGATTCTGTGGGTGAGAGAATGATTGCCGGGAAATCAGTGGTCAAGAATTACTGGGCAAATGGAGACGCGCTTCTTGAGATGATGCGAAGTGGTGAGGTAAGTGTTGCCATGGCCTGGGATAACGGGGGCTGGAAGCTGCACGCCGAAAATGCGGATATTGACTTTGTCGCTCCGAAAAGTGGTGCCTTGGGCTGGATTGATACCTTTGCTATTCCGGCAAAAGCTGAAAATGTAGAGGGTGCCTATAAGTGGGTTAACTTTATGTTACGTCCTGAAAATGCCGCCATGTTTACCAATGCTGAAAGGTATGGAACTGCGTCAAAAGATGCCAGCAAATATTATGACGAGCAAATTAAGGATAATTTCAATAGATCATTTACCCCGGAAGATATTGACAATATCAAGTGGTATCCACCGGTGCCAGCAAAGCTTGAGCAGCTCGAAGGCAAGATTCTTGACAGGGTAAAATCCGCAAAATAGTTGTTTCATATCTGCCGGCATTACAGTAATGCTGTAATGCCGGTTTTCTATATCATAAGCTTATGACTGTTGTTCTTGAACTGGATAATGTTACCAAAAAATTTGGTGATTTTACTGCTGTTGACAATATTGATTTTTCTGTTGAAGAGGGGAGTTTTTTCTCAATTCTGGGACCTTCCGGTTGTGGCAAGACGACGCTCTTACGTATGATTTCCGGATTTCTGGAACCAACTTCCGGGAATATTGCTATTCGTGGAGAAAACATGTGTGGTGTTTCTCCTGATAAACGACCTGTCAATCTGGTTTTTCAGAATCTTGCGCTCTTTCCCATGATGAATGTTGCCGAGAATATTGCCTTTGGTCTGAAACGCCAGCGTCTGAACAAAAGCGAAATTCAGTCAAGGGTTCTTTCCATTCTTGATCGGGTGGATCTTGCCGGTTATGGCGAAAAGGAAATATCACAATTGTCTGGAGGTCAGAAACAGCGGGTTGCTATTGCTCGTTCTCTGGTGCTTGATCCCTCCATATTGTTGCTGGATGAACCGCTTGGTGCCCTTGATGTGAAACTGCGTGAACAGATGAAAATTGAGCTGAAAAAACTGCAAACGGAGGTGGGTACAACCTTTGTCTATATTACCCATGACCAATCTGAAGCTCTGATGATGTCTGATACGGTTGCTGTTATGAATCGGGGAAGTGTAGAACAGCTGGATACGCCGCGCAATCTTTATGAAAGGCCGGCTACTTCATTTACTGCGGGCTTTGTTGGTGATAATAATCGACTGGATGTGAAAAAGGTACCGTCAAGCGATGTTTTTACAGTACGTACTGATATGGGTTTTGAGTTTGCTGGCAAGCCGGTTGGGGTTATTGAACATGCCTGCTCTCTCTATATACGTCCTGAGGCTATTATCCTCAACCCTGACGGACAGCTTGCAGGGCTTAATCGTTTCGATATCACGGTTCAGGATATTCTTTTTGATGGAGCTAATACCAAGATACTTGCAACCATAGCAGGATCTTCCCTGGAGATTGGTGTCTCCTTGCCCCAAAATAGTCAGTTTTCTCATATTCAGGTTGGCGATGTACTGCCAGCTGGAGTTCATCCAGGACACTGCAGATGTTATCCGCTGGAGTTGGGGGAACAATAGTGCAGCCCGGAAAAGGAAAATTTTCTTTAGGATTCGTTATCTTTTTAAGCCCTGTTTTGCTCTGGCTTGTACTGCTGATTGTTGTGCCGCATGTTCAGTTGCTGGTCATGTCCTTGCAGGGGGAAAATGATTATGGTGAGTCCATCTGGACATTTGCCAACTACCTTACCTTTTTTAAGGAAGATATTTATTGGTTTACCTTTCTGCGCACGGCGGGATACGCAATATCGGTTACCTTTTTAACCTTTGTTGTAACCTTTCCAGTGGCTTTTTATGTCGTCAAGGTTGCTCCACAAAAAATGTCCGGTTTTTTAACGATTCTTCTGCTTCTGCCGTTTTGGGTCAGTGAACTGGTTCGGGTCTATGGCTGGATGATTCTGCTCAGGGAAAGCGGGGTATTGAACCATTTTCTTGTTAGCAGTGGCTTGTTGAACAAACCGGTGGAGATGCTTTATAATGATGTGACCATGATTATGGGGCTGGTGTATACCTCCATGCTTTTTATGGTGGTGCCGCTTATCTCCTCGCTTGAGGGACTGGATGACAGCCTGATAGAAGCCGCTTATGATCTTGGCGCCTCAAAGTTAACCATCCTGAGAAAGATCGTTATCCCCTATGCCGCTCCTGGTATAACTTCCGGCTCAATAGTTGTGTTTATGCTGGCTCTGGGAAATTATCTCACTCCTAATTTACTTGGCGGCAAGAATTCACTTTGGTTCACCGAGCAGATCTATAACCAGTTTATTGCAAGTTTTAACTGGAATCAGGGAGCTGCCTTTGGTTTTCTGCTGCTCTTTCTTTCCTCAACCATAATCTGGCTTGGCTTGAAGCTGACAGGTCAGAAGCTTGGGAGAGCTCTGTCATGATCCGCACGCTCCCACAATCTGTCTTCTATGCAATAAGTTACAGGCTCTATATCATTTTCTTCTATCTCTTTCTGTTTGCTCCTCTTCTGGTAACCTGTGTATTGGCCTTTAATGATTCCAGTTTTCCAGCTCTGCCCTGGAAAGGCTTCAGCCTCGACTGGTTCTTGAGTGATGGAGGAGGCAGAATTGGACTTCTTCATGATCGATCAAATCTTGCTGCTATCTGGGTTAGTGTAAAAACAGCATTATGGGTTGCCACATTGTCAGTGATAGTTGGTACGATGGGAGCCTTTTTGTTTGAGCAGGAGGAATTCAGGGGAAAGCAGGGCTTGTATTTTCTGGCTCTTGCACCTCTTGTTATTCCTGGTGTTATTCTGGGTATTTCTATTTTGCTGGCGGCAAATGGTGCCGGATTGTATCTGGAAAAAGCCTTCGGGATTGATCTTCCTTTCTTAAGACCGAGTTTTGCGCTGGTTATCCTTGGGCAGTTTTCCTTTATCACGACCTTTGTTTTACTGGTCGTTTCTGCCCGCCTGAAAAAATTTGATCTTACCCTTGAGGAGGCTGCCCTGAATCTGGGTGCCAGCCGCATTGACGTTATCCTCCATATAACCCTGCCTTTTTTACGGCCGGCAATAATTGGTGCCGGTGCCGTTGCCTTTCTGATGAGCTTTGAGAATTTTAACACGACCCTGTTTTTGGTCGGTTCCGAGACAACCCTGCCGGTCAATCTTTATCTCCAGGTACGGGACGGATCTACGCCGGTGATTAACGCTATCTCGGCAGTGTTGATTTTCTTTACCTCATTGCTTGCTGGCTTTAATCTGTTTTTAAATCGAAAAATGTCAGATCAATAGATCTGCTCTCCGAGTAGATCCTGTTCTGCCTTGAGCAGTTCTGTATCTACTGTTCCGTCACGAAAAAGAAGATTGTAGAGAAGAAGTGCGTAACTGATTACTGCAGCTACTGCCAGCCAGGGGAAAAAATAACCGAGCGGGCAGAAAATGAGTACTGTTAACCAGTGTAGAGCCACCGATTTCATCGAATGCAGCTGGAGTGGGAAATCATTGTGTCTGGCCACCACAGCCAGACCGCTGAGGTTCCAGCCGTATAATGCGGTAAAGGCATGCAGACGGATCAACGGCAGGGCTTGCTGGGGGTCATAGCCAGTGGAAAACTCAAGAAAAATATAGAGAATACCGCTCACTGATGTTACCAGCAGAAAGACTATACCGGAGGTCAGAAAGGCCTTTTGCTGGGATGGGATACCGTGTGATTTATAGAGATAGAGTACCAGCATTACCCCCAGAAACAGAATTGAGGCTATGATTACCTGGGGGATGAAGAGTTTGGCGAGAATAAAGAGAAAAAATATTATTACTCCCAGATTGATTACCCAGAAGGAAATTTCCTTAAGGGTTTTATGGAGGCTGTCTGTGTTTTGTCTCATGAGTGAGAAGATGACTGACATGGAAATCAGCGAGAGAGGAAATGAGAAACCAAGAAAAAAAGTGTCAAGGGTAAGTTTCTCGATAGTCCACCAATGGGTGTAGATTGCATTGACAATCACCGGACTTGAGAGTATCAGCCCAATGGAAAGACAGAGAAGTGAGGCCTGATGAAATTTTCGTGAGACAGGTTCAGCCCTTGTAAAAATTTCTGTCGGGATACAGTTGCCAAAATGCAGTACTCGTACCCGTTCGGTAATGACAGCAAGCAGCAGGGGTAAGACAAGCGTCGGGAGGTACCAGCCAAGAAAGGCACAAAAGGCAAAAGTGAGGGCGCCGGCAAAGAATAGTTTGCCATGGATGGAGAGCTGCTTTTGATCCTCTGTAAAATAAATCAGCAGGGTTCCACCACCACAGAGATTAAAAAGAAAGATGTGTAGTCGTTCAAAATTCAGCTCAGCCGGTGAAATGAGATGGTGCATGAAACCGCAGCCAAGGGCGGTACTGAGAAGTATGAGGATGGTTGTTTTAAGTTTTTTACTCATGGTTTCTTAATCAAAAATCCCGAATTGTGGTTTTATTGCCTCTGTAATTGTTGGCTGGCTGAAATGAAAACCTGAATCAATAAGTTTCCGGGCAGAGACCCTGCAGCCTGAAAGTGCAATTTCACTTGCCATTTCTCCATAAAAAAAGGTCAGATAGGACTTTGGAACTCTGGGAAGGATTGGTTTTCCTTTCAGCTTTGCCAGAGTATACAATAATTCTTCATTTGTGACAGGATTTGGCGCTGCAAGATTTATTGGACCGGAGATATTTTTTGTACAGATACAATGAAGAATGGCAGAAACCAGGTCATCGGAGCTGATCCAGCTTGTAAACTGCTTGCCGCTGCCAAAACTTCCTGGAAAGCCGATTCTTCCAATCTGCATAAGTTTTTTCAAAGCCCCTCCCCGGCGGGACAGGGTGACGCCTATTCTCATCAGTACAGTGCGGATGCCTGCTGTTGTTGCAGGGCTTGTTGACTGTTCCCAAACCCTACAGACTTCGGCCATGAAGCCTTGCCCGTGGTCATCCTGTTCGTTTACCAGTTTGTTTCCACAGTCGCCATAGTAGCCGATGGCAGAGCTGCTGAGGAAAACACCGGGGGGATTTTCCATTTTGGAGATGGTCTTTGCAAGCAGGCTGGTGCCTTTTCTTCTGCTTTCAATTACCTCTTTTTTCTTTTCATCATTCCACCTGCCAAGACCGATGTATTCTCCGGCAAGATGAATGACGGCGTCAAGCTGAGGCAGGGCTGCTGTATCAATTTCTCCTCTGGCAGGGTTCCAGTATATTTCATTTTTTGCAGGATCAGGTGTGCGCCTTACCAGAGACCATACCTCGTGTCCACCGGTCCTTAAAAAAGGAACCAGTTCCCTGCCAATAACCCCGCTTGCTCCGCTAACAAGAATTGTAAGGGATCTGTTGCTGTATTGTCTATGTCGTTGAAGATCATGAGCCAGAATATAGTGCCGGTAAGAAAATGTCTTTTTCAGATCGTCTGCAACATATTTTTTTATAAAGGATGGTAGTATTCTGTCAAATGGAAGTTGATATTCAAGCTGGTCGGTTAGCCTGGCATGATTCTCTATTTGCCTGAAAAAATGTTTATGATGCCAGTGTTTGAAGGGACCTTTCTTCTGGATATCCTCAAACATTTCATTTTTTACGGCTTGCAGGTGCTCTGCCTCAAAATCCATTGCAAACCCTGCAGCATGGAGTTTCAACCTTGTCTTTCCACCAGAACCAAGGCCGCCGCTTCTCTCAAGAACAGAGACATCCTGCCAGGGAGGAACAAGACGTTCTATACATCCATTACTGGCGTGATAGTTGTAAAGTGTTTCACTGCTTACCGGGTATACAGACTCTTTTGTTAAACTGTGATAGGTCGCCGTCATTCTGCTTGATGCCTATTCCTGTTTGTTTTCTTGGTTTTTGAGAATTTCTACTAATGTAAATACAAAAATTCCTATGGCAAATGCTTTATTCTTTTTCCCTGCGGTTTTGTTGTTTCCTGGAGGATATGGTACCTTGTACCATTGGTAAAGATAAATTTCAGCATGATATAAGACTGTGTAGCCATGGAAAGCGGGAAAACCTGTCCTTGTTGTGGAGAAAATAACAACTGTGCCGTTTCTTCAGCCAGTTGCTGGTGTCGTGAAGTGACGATTCCTGCGGAGCTTTTGGAGCTGTTGGCAAAAGAGATGCAAGGACGTGGTTGCCTCTGTCGTAATTGTCTTGAGCTATACAGGCAATCTCCCAGGAATTTTTTATCCAGTCTGAAAATCAAATAAGGCGCATTGACTATCTTGCCTAACTTTATTAATCTATCAGAAGTTACAGGTTTTGAAATTATTGCACAGGTTTGGGTATGTGAGGTAGTTTTTTATTCGATAGAAGATTGGAGGGTCTTAATGCATTTTGATAAAACAGACAGAAAGATACTGAATATACTACAAAAAGATGGTCGTATTCGTAATTCCAGACTGGCGGCGGAGATCGGTATTTCTCCACCGGCTATGCTTGAGCGGGTAAAAAGACTGGAGTCCTCCGGGATTATCACTGGCTTTTCGGCACAAGTTGATCGTGAGCGGGTTGGCTATGGTCTTCTTGCCTTCATCATAGTTTCCGTAAATCTTCATCAGATTTCATCATTGCAGGCGGTCAAGGATAAACTGACCAGTCTTGAGCTGGTTCTTGAGTGTTATCAACTGACCGGTGACGTCGATTTTATGCTCAAGGTTGCTGTAAAGGATATGGCAACCTATACTTCTTTTGTCAATGAGCAACTTTCAAACATTCCAGGTATTCAAAACCTGAAAACCTCATTTGTCCTGGAAACCATGAAGGCGAGCAATTATCTTGAACTTGGGGTTGAAGAGTAATTCCTGGTTGAGAAAGAAAACCTGTTGTTGTGCATTGTATGGACAATGCACAGGTCATCCCTGCGCATTGTCAGGTCTTATTTGTCGTCTGGCAGATAAGGTCGAATATCACTGTGGTAGGAGTTGATGGGTTTGTAACCATTATCCTTCAGCACCTTTATTGCCTTTGCTTCGTCGTAGTTGGCGATACGGAAAATAATTTGGTGGACGCCTGGAAATTCATATTCAGGAAAGCTGAAAATCGACTGAAGGTTAATATTTTCATCTTTCAGTAATAGGCTGATCTTTGCAAGAGCCCCAACACTGTCATTTATGTATACGCCGATTCTGGTTGAGTGTTCACTCATGCCGATGGCATTGAGCAGGACTCCCATAACATCGGTGGCTGTGATAATCCCCACAAGATTACCGTTTTCGAGAACTGGCAGGGCGCTGATATTGTTTTGCTGCATTATATAGGCGGCACGTTCAACTGTGGTGGAGGCGGAAATGGTTAGTACGGCCTTGCGCATAATTTTTTTTACCTTCACCTTTTCCAGCAGATAGAGAAGCTCGTGGTTGCTGAGGGTTGTGGCAGGTGATGCCCAGTTTTGCTTGAGGTCACGATCAGAAAGAATACCTTCAAGATGACCTTTTGTATCAACGATCAACAGGTGATCGATGGGCTTGGATTCCATAATTCTACGTGCCTCTACGAGACTGGTATCCGGGGTTATTGTTACCAGATTGGTACACATTATTTTTCCGATATACATAATTTTCTCCTGATAAATTGATATAACTGGTCAATTATTATTGATGTGCCCTGAGAATATACGGTTTTGTGGTCTCTTGTCAAAAGAAAGTGAGAGAGCTTGAGGAATTCCCGCATGTGGCTACGGTAATTTCCTGTGTGTGGAATTTATGAAGGGTTTTTCTTGTTATTGCCTTTTAAAATTATACAAAATGTAGTTTTTAACATATAAAGATAGGAAAAAGCTTGCCTGAACAACTGTTTTCAGGGTAACTTCATAGTCGCTTTTTTATTGTTGTTCAGACAGATTTTATCAAGATGTAGTCAGTTTGTCTGTTAATTCCCGAAATAACGGTAAATCCCCCTGAAAAGTTAGGAGGTATTGTGACAAATTCAGAAAATAAATTGTGGATGTCCGGTAATGAGGCTATTGCTCTGGGAGCTTATGAGGCTGGAGTTAAAGTAGCTTCGGGGTACCCGGGAACTCCTTCAACCGAGATACTGGAAAACCTCTCTGCCTGTGATGAGGTTTACACTGAGTGGGCCCCAAACGAAAAGGTAGGTCTTGAGGTCGCTATTGGGGCTTCTTTTGCCGGCGCACGTACTCTTGCTACCATGAAGCATGTCGGTGTTAATGTTGCAGCTGATCCCCTGTTTACTGCATCCTATACAGGGGTGCGTGGCGGTTTGGTAATGATCAGTGCTGATGATCCGGAGATGCACTCTTCCCAGAATGAGCAGGATAACCGGAATTATGCCTTGCACGCCAAGGTTCCATGTATAGAACCTTCTGACCCGGCTGAGGCAAAGGATATGCTGAAAACAGCCTATGAACTGAGTGAACAGCTTGATACTCCGGTGATTTTTAGAATCACTACCCGTATTTCTCATGTCAAGGGTGTGGTTGAGAAAAAGGAGCGTATAAGCCCCCCGGTTGAGTGCGGGATTGAAAGAGTTCCAGGCAAGATGGTTATGTTACCCGCCCTGGCAAAAAAGCGTCGTGGCTATGTTGAAACACGTATGAATAAATGCAAGGATATTGCCGAGGTTACTGATCTTAACAGGTGGGAACGGGGAGATACTGCAAGGGGTTTTGTCACTGCAGGTATTGCCTATCTCTATGTCAAGGAGGCGTTTCCAGAGGCGTCAGTTTTAAAACTTGGTATGTCCTGGCCTTTGCCGGAACAGAAGATTCGTGATTTTGCGGCATCTGTTGACCAGCTTTATGTGGTCGAAGAGCTTGATCCATTTCTTGAAACCCAGCTTAAGGCGATGGGTATTGAGTGCCGGGGCAAGGATATTATTCCAAATCAGGGGGAGTTGAATACTTCAATTGTGAAATCAGCCATTGAACCGGAGAGTGTTCCTGAACATTTTGAGCCGGTTGAGCTGCCGTTGCGCCCTCCCAATATGTGTGCTGGCTGTCCTCACCGTGGAATCTTCTTCAATCTTTCCCGCATGAAAGTTTTTGTTTCTGGTGACATTGGTTGTTATACCCTGGGCTTCCTGCCGCCGCTTTCTGCCATGGATGCCTGTGTCTGTATGGGTGCTTCAATCTCAATGAGTCATGGCATGCTCAAGGCTCTTGGCAATGGATACCATGACAAGGTGGTTTCTGTTATAGGTGATTCCACTTTTACTCACAGCGGTATTTCCGGGCTGATTAACACTGTTTACAATGATTCCCCTGGCACAACCATTATTCTTGACAATCGTATAACTGCCATGACCGGACAGCAGAATAATCCAGCTACTGGATATAATATTAAGGGGGAACCTGCCCATCAACTTGATATTGCCGCTCTCTGTAAAACCATTGGCGTAAGACATGTCTTCGAAGTGAATCCCCATGACGTGGTAAAAACCCGGGAAGTATTGAAGGAAGCCCTGGCTATTGAGGAGCCTTCTGTCGTGATTTCCAGGGCACCCTGTGTCTTGTTGCCGGAGATGAAGGTCAGAAAGCTTGTCTCCTATTACACCAATGTTGATAATTGTGTGGGCTGTATGTCCTGTATCCGCCTTGGCTGTCCGGCAATCAGCTGGCATCCCTTTGCAAGGGGAGAAGCGGAAGAAAAGGGCTATCGTAAAAACCAGAAAGGGATTTCAAGAATAGACGAAGTACATTGTAACGATTGTGGTCAATGTGCATCTCTCTGTAAATTTAATGCTATTACCAGGGGGGAGGCGTAAGATGGAAACAACAGGGAATATTCTCTTTTCAGGTGTTGGTGGTCAAGGGATTCTGCTGGCTTCCGAGCTGACTGCACTTGCCCTTCTTGCTGCCGGTTTTGATGCAAAAAAGAGTGAAGTACACGGTATGGCTCAACGCGGGGGGTCGGTAACTGCTCAGCTTCGTTATGGAGATAAGGTTTACTCGCCACTTATTGAGCCGGGATGTGCTGATATTCAGATCGCCTTTGAGATGATGGAGGCGGTTCGTTATCTTCCTTATTTGCATAAAGGTTCGAAGGTCGTTGTAAATTCTCAAAGGATTCTGCCGCCTTCCGTTGCTACCGGGCAGGCTCTTTATCCTGAAAATGTACTGGATGAGCTGGTAAAGCGTGATATTGAGGTGATTGTGGTTGATGCTTTTGATCTTGCCAAAGGTGTAGGGGAAGTTCGGACGGCCAATGTCGTATTGGTTGGTGCCATGTCGGTCTTTTTGCCGGTAGCTGTAAAGCTGTTCGAGGATGTTATTGATCGCCGTGTTCCGTCAAGGTTTAAAGAGGTAAATCTGAGAGCCTTTGCGGCAGGCAGAGCTGTTTGTCAATAATTATTTATGCCGGAAGTTGGGTTGTTCCAGGCAGGAAAAACAGCTCAAAAAGGCGATATCCTATGAAATAAATTGAATATAGATTGAGCTTGTGGGTGAGTATCAATCGACGGTCGGAGAAAGACATGGCAATAAACTACTGGGAAGAGGAAATTGAAACCCTGCCACGGGCCGGGCTTGAATCAATTCAGCTGCGCAGACTGAAAAAACTTGTGAAAAGGGTGTATGAAACTGTTGCACCTTATCGTAAAAAGATGGATGCAGCAGGGGTGAAGCCTGCGGATATACAGTCTCTGGCGGATCTTGCAAAATTGCCTTTTATGGTAAAGGATGATCTGCGGGATAATTATCCTTTTGGTCTTTTTACTGTGCCAATGGACGAGGTCGTGCGTGTTCATGCTTCTTCTGGTACCACGGGCAAGCCAACAGTTGTAGGCTACACCCAGAGGGATATTGAGTTGTGGGCAGGGATTATGGCTCGAGCATTGTGCTGTGCCGGAGCAGGCAAAGGGGATATTGTTCATAATGCTTACGGTTATGGTTTGTTTACAGGTGGACTTGGTGCTCACTACGGTATTGAGAGGCTTGGCGCAACAGTTATTCCTGTCTCTGGCGGTAATACCAGGCGCCAGATAACCATTATGAAGGATTTTGCTGCCTCGGTTCTTCTCTCCACCCCGTCTTATGCGCTGAATATCGCGGAGACGATGGATGTTGCCGGAGTTGACCCGGAATCGCTGTCCTTGAAAGTTGGTATCTTTGGTGCGGAGCCGTGGTCTGAAAATATGCGTGAGGAAGTTGAGCGGAAGCTTAATCTTAAAGCGGTCGATATCTACGGCCTGTCAGAGGTTATGGGACCTGGAGTCGCCATGGAATGTCTGCATACTGATAAGGGAATGCATATTTTTGAAGATCATTTCCTGCCTGAAATTATAGACCCGGACAGCGGTGAGAGCCTGCCGCCAGGAGAGTTGGGAGAGCTTGTTTTTACTACGCTCACCAAGGAAGCTTTTCCCATTATTCGTTATCGCACCAGGGATATTTCCAGACTGATCTATGACCAGTGTGCCTGTGGTCGTACCCTTGTTCGCATGGAAAAGGTGACTGGTCGTACCGATGATATGTTGATTATTCGCGGGGTAAATGTTTTTCCATCCCAGGTCGAGCATGTCCTTATGAGTGTGGAAGGCGTTGAACCGCATTATCAGATTGTGGTTGATCGGGTCGGAAATCTTGATACTATGTCAGTTCAGGTAGAAGTGAGTGAGAGTCTGTTCTCGGATGAGATCAGAAAACTTGAAAAGCTGAGCAAAACAATCCAGCATGAGATTAAGGATTTACTTGGTGTTACCTGTAAGGTTCTGCTGGTGGAACCGAAAACCATTCAGCGCTCTGAAGGGAAGGCCCGGAGGGTCATTGATAATCGTAAAATCTGATATAAAGAGGTAACTTATGCGTGTTGAACAGCTTGCTGTTTTTCTGGAAAACAAATCAGGCCGGCTCGCTGAGATCACCGGAATTATTGCCAGGGAAGGTGTAAATATCCGTGCTCTTTCGGTGGCTGATACTGCTGATTTTGGTATCCTGCGTCTGATTGTTGATGATGTGGAAAAAACCCAAAAGGCTTTGAAGGAGAGCGGTTTTACTGTTGGTAAAACGAATGTGCTGGCGGTGGAGGTTGCTGATAAAACGGGCGGTCTTCATACTGTATTGGAAGCTATTCACGAACAGGGTTTGAATGTTGAATACATGTATGCCTTCGTTAACAAGACCGGCGAAAATGCTGTGCTTATTTTTCGTTTTGAGGAGATGGACGCAGCCATTGACGCTCTCAGGGAGAGAGGCTTTATCCTGCTTACCGGTCAGCAGCTCCGCAACCTGTAACTATAGCAGGTTCAGTGGTTGTTTTGGTGAAACCGATTATGTGTACATCCAAGGTATTCATAATCGGTTTTGTGTTGGTAACTGGCTGTGGCAGCTGTTTTTATTGATAATTACCTGCGTAAAAAAAATCATTTATAGAATGGACTGAAATACTATGTACTGGGAACAGGATAAGGAGTGTATGTCTATTGCCGAGCTGCAAAACCTGCAACTCAGAAGATTACAGGAGACTATTTATCGTGTAGGAACCCATGTTCCATTTTATCATCATAAATTTAAGGAACTTGGGATAAATTATGAGTCGTTTAATAGTCTTGAAGACCTGCACAAACTTCCTTTTACCCTGAAGCAGGATCTTCGGGACAATTATCCATACGGCCTTTTTGCGGTACCGTTGCGTGATATTGTGCGGGTTCATTCCTCTTCCGGTACTACCGGGCAAGCGACTGTGGTTGGTTATAGCAGGAATGATATTGTTACCTGGTCAAATCTGGTTGCGCGTATTCTGTGCAGCGCCGGGGTGACCGCTGATGATGTTATTCAGATTGCCTTTGGTTATGGGCTTTTCACTGGTGGTTTTGGTCTTCACTATGGGGCTGAAAAACTTGGTGCTTCAGTGATCCCAATCTCTGCCGGCAACACCAAACGCCAGATTCAGATTATGCAGGATTTCAAAACCACAGCATTGGTCTGTACTCCATCCTATGCCTTGATGATGGCAGATGTGATGATGGATATGGGGAACAATCCGGCGGGACTGTCTCTTCGCTATGGCTTGTTTGGTGCTGAACCGTGGTCTGAAGCTATGCGGCGTGAAATTAATGAACGCCTTGGTATTCGCGCAACTGATAACTATGGTTTGTCCGAGATTATGGGACCCGGGGTTGCCGGAGAGTGTGAGGTGTGTCACGGACTGCACGTTAATGAGGATCATTTTTATGCCGAGATCCTTGATCCTGAGACTCTTGAACCTGTAGCGGAAGGAGAGGTGGGGGAGCTGGTTATCACAACGCTTACCAAGGAAGCCTTTCCCGTTATTCGTTATCGTACCCGTGATCTGACAAGGTTTATTCCTGAACCATGTTCCTGTGGACGAACCTTTAAGCGTATTGAACGTATTCTTGGCCGAAGTGATGATATGCTGATTATCAAGGGCGTCAACGTGTTCCCGACTCAGGTGGAATCGGTGCTTTTTGACATTGACAAGACTGAACCCCATTATCGTATCATTGTTGATCGTGAAAATAATGTGGATGTTGCAACCGTACTTGTTGAAGCAACTGAATCCATCTTTTTTGATGAGATGAGGAAGCAGCGTGCCCTGGTTGAGCAGATCAAACGTCAACTTGCCAGTGAGCTTGGTGTTTCCATGAAGGTAAGGCTGGTTGAGGAAAAGACCCTTGAACGCTTTGAGGGCAAGGGACAGAGGGTTATAGATAATCGTAAATTATAAGAGATATTCAATAATGGTTATGTGAGAACAGACAAAAGAATACATCTGGAAAGACAATGCCTGTGACCAAACTACATGTAAAAAGTAAACAGACCAGACTCTTTGAAGAGCCTATGCGTGGTGTATTATTACCTCATCATAGTACTGCACCTTTTCATCCCGTTTATCAACAAAATGACAATGTATTGTATGAAGGTGACAGTATCGACTGGTTGAAGTCTCTACCGTCAGAAACAGTTGATCTTATCTTTGCAGACCCTCCGTATAATATAAAAAAAGCTGATTGGGATAAGTTTGAAAATCAGGAGAAATATATAGGTTGGTCTGTACAGTGGATTAGTGAAGCTTCCCGTATTTTAAAGAAGACGGGTACTTTATATATTTGTGGGTTTTCTGAAATATTAGCTGATTTAAAACATCCTTCCATGAAGTATTTCAAGGGATGTAAATGGATCGTGTGGTACTACAAAAATAAAGCAAATTTAGGTAAAGATTGGGGGCGATCTCATGAGAGCATTCTCCATCTTAGAAAAAGTAAAAGTTTTACAATGAATATTGATGATGTAAGAATACCTTACGGTGAGCACACCTTAAGGTATCCTTCTCACCCGCAGGCAAAGACAAGTCAATACGGTAATGGAAAGAAAAGAAAGGACGTTTGGACTCCTCATCCACAAGGAGCAAAACCAAAAGATATTCTGGAAATTCCAACCACCTGTAATGGTATGGGTGAAAAAACCCCGCATCCAACTCAAAAACCAGAAGAATTATTGCGAAAACTCATTCTCGCATCTTCCAACCCCAATGATTTAGTGGTAGATCCATTTTCTGGGTCGGGTACAACTCTTGTTGTTGCCGAGCAATTAGGTCGTAACTGGCTTGGTTGTGATCTTTCTCGTGAGTATAATCAATGGGCAATTGAAAGATTAGAAAATGTTACATGCAGGACAAAGGAAGAATGGATTGCATTTGACCGGGCTAACGAAAACAGAAGGAAATCAATTCGATGACATTAAAAGAACTTGTGACTGCTGCAACAAACAAAGACAGATTCTTATCTTTGTCTGATTATACAGATTTTTGTTTGAGATATCTGGATTTTGTAAAAACAAACTTACAAGCAGTTATAGTTTCTCGTAACGAAAATCATTATAGATTTTTTCAGTACAAAGATGATGGGACATATAATGTTACGAGACCGATTAACAGTAATTTAATGCTTTCATATGAAGATTTTGATACCAGTCGTGAGAATTTTGCAACACTCCTAAAGAATATCAAGAGTGAAGAAGCCAAGAAAAGTCAGAATCGGGTATTACTCAATAACTACATATACACTTGTCAGCAGGCTATTGGTGCTGCATTAGACGCACTTCCGGCGAAAAAGTCTAATACAGCAAGAAAACTGAATGGAGACTTGTTTGAGCGTTTTATCCGATTAATTATGATTGAGGTGGGTATTTCTGTCACAGACGGAACAATATCTGTTCCTGTCAAAATCAATGAGGAAGAAGCTTTCTCCATGAAATATCAGCACGATCTGATTATAAAGGTTGATGATATTACCAGAGCAATAGGCTCAGTTAAAACATCTAGTAAAGATCGTGTTGACAAAATATTCATAGATAAATTTTTATACAACAAATTAACAGATAGCAAAACTCCACATTTTGCAATTTTTCTCAACGATGTCCAAAGAAAGGGGAGGGAAGGAAAATATGGAATAAGTGCAACCTTCTTACCCGGCCATTTCAAAGGATATACAATAAAACTTAATCCATTGGACGGAGTTTACTACTTTGATATCAGACCTAATATGTTTACTGAGGATATACTAAAAGATCATATTAGGACATTTGATCATTTCTTGCTAGAAGACGTGTGGAAAATTACGGAATGAATCGGATTTATCACTAGCATAGGTTTTTTGTAGAATAATTTTTTTGTTTTATGTGAGAAAACAATGATGATACGCAATGATGGGAGAATGCCTGAGAGTTTACGTCCAGTTTCCATTGAAAGGGGGGTGCAGCGTAATGCTGATGCCTCAATTTTAATAAAAATGGGTAACACCCACGTCATTTGTGGTGTGACTGTTGAGGAGGGAGTGCCTTCTTTTCTGCGTGATTCAGGGCAGGGCTGGATTACTGCTGAGTATGGCATGTTGCCGTGCGCAACGGGTAGTCGATATCGACGGGAGAGCAACGGCAGGTCTGGTCGTACTATGGAAATTCAGCGGTTGATTGGTAGAAGTTTGCGGATGATGGTTGATCTTGAAAAACTTGGTGAAATTACTCTTCGTGTTGACTGTGATGTGCTGAATGCAGATGGCGGGACACGTACCGCATCAATTACCGGTGGAGCTCTTGCTGTTCGTGATGCCCTGAGAAAGGCACATGCTGCCGGGCTGCTGAAAGAGATGCCGGAAATTATGCCTGTTGCAGCCATTTCTGTTGGAATTAAATCTGGAGAAGCATTGCTTGACCTGGACTATTCAGAGGATTCTACTGCGGATGCCGATGCAAATTTTGTCATTGCCGGAGATGGCCGCTGGATCGAGATTCAATCTACTGCTGAAGGAGAACCTTTCTGTCATGAAGAGTTTCTGGCAATGGCAGAGCTTGCCCGGAAAGGAACAAAAGAGCTGTTTGACCTGTGGAATGATTAAGTCTGTTTGGTAATTAGTGGTGCTGAGTCTTGATCTTGAACCGCTGAACCATATGTATTTCTAAAAGTGTTATCTATTTCTATTTATGAGATGCAGTCGTAGGATTGTTTTTTATATAAATCAGAATTTTTGGAGTTTTTCTGATGTTTTCCGTTGATATTCCGGGTGGAGAGTCTCTTGAGATAGAGCATATCCTTCTCGATTATAATGGAACTATCGCAATCGATGGGAAATTGATTGCGGGAGTGGCGGAGAAGATCAATCAGCTTGCGGATCGTCTGGAATTCCATGTCATCACCGCTGATACCTTTGGTACTGTGGCAAGAGAGCTTGCCGGGCTTAATTGTTCTCTCTCTGTTATTCCTGTTAAGGATCAGTGTCAGGAAAAACTTGCCCTGCTGAACAGGTTGGGTGCCAGCTCAACCATAGCTGTTGGCAACGGAGTAAACGATCAGTTGATGCTGAAAAACAGTGCGCTTGGCGTGGCTGTTTTGCAGGATGAAGGGATGGCAACAGTGACCTTGCTTGCCTCAGATATTGTGGTGAAGAATATTCTTGATTTTTTTGCTTTTCTGGAGAGTCCAGAAAGACTTATTGCCTGTTTACGCTCATAGTTCAAAGGAGATATTTTGAACCTGTTGTTTCATTTCTTCGGGCTCAAAATCAAGGAATCTGAAAATATATTTTTCGAGTAACAGGCATTCGTCAAAATTTTTCTTGATGAAGCTTCGTGATTGTGGGGCGCGGCTGCCGTACACATCCATGATGTAGGCGAAACGTTCCTGCAGTGAGACAATCTGGTCGTGCCGGACTCTTTTGTCTGAGTAGTAAATAAGTTCTTCTCCGCTGAAAATCCCCTTTCTGTAGTTCTCCCTGTTAAAGGTTACCAGAAAGATATGTTGCTGGACGATGTTGCCAATTTCAGGGTAGCCAAGCCTTTCACAGATTTCCCGACCGACGGTTGCGTGTCTGCAGCCATCCTTGAGGCAGATAGTCTTGGCTATATCGTGCAGAAGAGCTCCTGCTGCAACAGCACCTCTTTCCAGGGTATTGAGTCCTTTTGCAGCCAAACCGTCGTAGGTGGCAAGAGCAACCCTCGCCACCTGCATGGAGTGTCGACGGATATTCTCCAGCATTTCATATTGATCAAAATATTTGAAACACTCTCCAACAGTGGGGTAGTCGAATGTCTGTTGAGGCAGCATTGTAAAAATTACTTGCGGCTCAGCTCGTGTACTGCATCCACTGCGATTTTTGCCTGTTCCGGCGGTGTGAACTGATGAATGCCGTGACCCAGGTTGAATATATGTCCCTTGGCATCTTTGGCGTCAGCCAGAATGGTGCCAATACGTTTTCTCAACTGTTCTTCCGGCAATAACAGGGCAAAGGGATCAAGGTTGCCTTGCAGGGCATGAGTGGGTACACGTCTTGCCGCCTCACCAATATTGATACGCCAGTCAAGTCCGAGCACATCGGCTCCGCTGGCAGCAGAGCGCTCAAGCAGGGTTGCTCCGTTATTGGCAAAGTAGATTATTGGAATATCAAATTGTTTCAGCCTGGTAATAATCTGTTGTACGTAAGGCAGGGCATATGTTTCAAAGTCACAGGGTGCAAGAACTCCCGCCCAGCTGTCAAAAATTTGCAGGGCCTGAGCACCTGCCTTGGCCTGAGCCTGAAGATAGAGAATTGTCGCATCTGTGATTTTCTGCATCAGACCGTGGAAGAGTTCCGGTGCTGTGAACATCATCTTCTTTGTTTCCCAGAAGACCTTGGAAGAACCACCCTCAATCATATAGGTGGCACAGGTGAAAGGTGCTCCAGCAAAACCGATCAGCGGAACCTTGAGCTCCTTGCGAAGCAGGCGGATGGTTTCCATCACAAATCCTGTTGCTTCTTCTGCATCTGGAATGATAAGTTTATCGAGATCCGCCTGGCAGCGAATGGTCTCGGGAAAGACTGGACCTCTTCCTTCGTGAAATTCAAGGGGCAAACCCATAGCCTCCATTAAAACAAGAATGTCAGAAAAGAGGATTGCTGCGTCCACGCCAAGAATATTAATGGGTTGCAGGGTTATTTCGACACAAAGCTCTGGTCTTTTGCATAGCTCAAGAAAGGTGACCTGGCTGCGTACCTTTTTGTACTGTGGCAAATACCTGCCAGCCTGACGCATTATCCAGATTGGGGTGTAGTCGGTTTTTTCACCACGACATGCTTGTAAAAATGTATTGTTCATATTGTTTCCGGTGTTTTCAGTGATTAAAGGAAGCTGCTGGCTATTCATAACTACTGAAAATTATTTTTCAAGTTTTCTTGGAACATAACTGCAAAAAGGTTCCTCTGCAAGATAATCACCGGTTATTGCATAGGCTCTGGCACGACAACCGCCGCAGACATTAATATATTCGCAGCTTCCACAGCTTCCTTTGTAGCCTTTGAAATCTCGTAGTTTAAGAAAAAGTTCTGATTCTTCCCAGATTTTTTTGAAATTTGTTTGTTTGATGTTGCCTGCTGATTTTGGGAAATAACTGCATGGTAATACCTCCCCATCAACATCAATCAGACATATAAGCTGACCGGCAAGACAACCCTTGGAGCCTCCTGTGGAAAAATTCAGGGTTCTGTGTTTGACAGCACCCTTTTCCTTTCTCGCCTTTTGTCTGGTAATACGATAGTAGTGAGGCGCACAGGTTGGACGAACCAGCAGCTCATCCTCCTGCTTCTCCATCTCGTAATGCCAGTCAAGAATCTCATCATAGACATCCTGGGGGATGAGCTCTTCTATGATGTCTTCACCCCGTCCGGTGGGTACAATCATAAACATATACCAGGCGGTAGCTCCAAGTCCCTTGACCAGTCTGTAGATTTCCGGAATCTCGGCCCTGTTTCGGACAGTGAAGGAAGAGTTGACCAGAAATGGAATGTCATGTTTTTTAAACAGCTTGATGGCTCTCATGGTGCCTTCAAAGGCTCCTGCCTGATTTCTGAAATTATCATGGGTCTCAGCAGTGGCACCATCAATACTTAAAGAAACCATGCGGATAGAGGTTTCTTTCATCTTTTTACATATTTCATCGGTTACCAGTGTGCCATTGGTGGCAATACACATACGTAATCCCTTATCCGTGCCATATTGAGCTATGTCGAAAATATCCTTTCGTAAAAGAGGCTCACCTCCGGAGAGTACCAATACAGGGTTTGCGTAAAAGACAATCTGGTCGATGATTTTTTTTGCTTCATCAAGGGTAAAGTCTGGATGACCGGCAGCTTCCAGCTCTGAAGAGCTTCTGCAATGCACACATTTGAGATTGCAGCGTCTGGTGGTTTCCCAGGCGATCCATTTTGGTTCAAAATTCATTATGTTTTATAATTCTTTTTATGGCTGAAAACTCAGCCACGTTTATCTTTGTCTTTGTAAAAGACAACTATATTACTTTTTATGTTATGAGCAACGTCAAGTTAACATAAGGAGAATATAGTAGCTATAGATGAAAGTTTTTATCTCGATCTTTTCTAAAAGGCAAAAATAGCTTATATTACAAGGTTTCTGGAAATAGCATATTTACAAGGTCAAGAGCTTTTTTATAAACAGTGAGGCTGGAATGTTGATTACACCAATCTCTGCTGCGAGTGAGCAGGGTAAAATCGTTATAAATGAATTACTTGGCAGATTTGGCGTTGCCAGTTTGGGCTGCCAGGCTGATGTTGAGGGGATACTTGCTGAGATTCAAAATCGTGGTGATGAGGCTCTGGTTGATTATTGCAGGAAGTTTGACTCGCCTGGAATGCGTGTAGAGCAGCTTCAGGTGACTAAGGCAGAGATGCGGCAAGCCTATCAGCAGGTAGATGATGATTTTACCCGGACCCTTGCTAAGGCCATTGAGCGGATTTACTCTTTTCATGAGCGTGAGATGGAAGATTCCTGGATGCAGACCAGGGATGATGGCACCATTGTTGGCCGACTGGTACGGTCTGTTGATTCGGCGGGGCTTTATGTCCCTGGCGGCAAGGGTGGTTCTACTCCACTTGTCTCTTCTGTTTTGATGAATGGTATCCCGGCAGCTATTGCCGGGGTTGAAAAGCGGATTATGGTAACTCCACCGGCTGAAGATGGAAAGATCAATCCGCATCTTTTAGTAGCAGCGCAGGAGATTGGTATTCACCAGATTTTTAAGGTTGGTTCTGCCTGGGCTATAGCTGCACTTGCTTACGGGACAGAAACAATCCCTGCTGTGGATGTGATTGTCGGCCCGGGCAACCAGTTTGTTACGGAGGCAAAACGCCTTGTTTCAGGACGGGTTCGTATTGATATGATTGCTGGCCCTTCCGAGGTGCTTGTCATTGCTGATGAAACCGGTGTTCCTGAATATATTGCAGCGGATATGCTGGCACAGGCGGAGCATGACCCTCAGGCACTTGCTGTCGTGATAACGACAGATAAAACTGTTGCCGAGGCAATTCCGCAGGAACTTGAAAAACAGCTTCCAGGTCTTTCAAGGGCTGACATTGCCACAACTGCAATTAAGGCTAGAGGTGCTGTTCTGATAGTAGATTCTCTTGATGAGGCAATTGATTTGGCAAATGAAATAGCTATTGAGCATCTTGAATTGATGATTGCCGATCCATGGGCACAAATTCCGATGCTTCGACATGCCGGAGCAATTTTTCTGGGGAAACATTCTCCCGAGGCTGCCGGTGATTATTTTGCAGGACCAAACCATGTCTTACCCACCATGGGAACAGCGAGATTTGCCTCTGCCCTGGGCGTAGAAACATTTTTGAAGAAGAGCTCCATTATCAGCTATTCCAGGCAGGCATTACAGGCAGATTCGCAGCATATTCAACGGCTTGCAAATCTTGAAGGATTGACTGCCCACGCAAATTCTGTTGCTGTTCGGAGTAAATAATGGGATTTGTTTTTTGCCGGGAGTTAGCGGACGGCTGTAAAAGTTTACATCTTGACATAAATGATCATGCGCTACAGCAGCTTGAAGTTTATTTTACCGAGCTGAAGAAGTGGAGCAAAAAGGTTAATCTGATAGCTAAAGAAACGGAAGATCGTCAGATTCTTGAAAATCATTTCCTCGACTCCCTTGCTCTTTTATCTGAACTTGATGAGAGGGCTGTGTTGGTTGACATTGGTACTGGCGGTGGTTTCCCTGGTCTTGTCTGCAAGGTCGCTCGACCAGAGATGAAACTTTATCTGGTTGAGCCACGGCTGAAAAGGGTGAGCTTTCTTAACCATTTGATAAGAACCCTGAGTCTTGAAGATGTGGTTGTAAAATGCAACAGAATTGAAGATGAAACCAACTTTTTTGAGACTGAGCGGGTGAGCCATGTTACCTGTCGTGCTGTTGCCGATATAGCTGGTTTTCTTGAAATGACCAGTCATTTCAAAAGATCTGTTAAACGGGTTTGCCTTAAGGGACCTAAATGGAGAGAGGAGTTTCAGGCCGCTGGGGATATTATGGCGGAGCATGGTTTATGGCTTGAAAGGGTAAGTGAATATCAACTGCCTGTTTCCCGGGCCGAACGTGCAATAATTATACTGAATGGTATCCAGAAGTAATCATGGAGAAGAGCAAGAAACAGTTGAGAGCAACTGCAATATAAACCAGTGAGGGGAAGTGATGAAAAAAGTTGCGGTGTTGGCGGGCGATGGTATTGGCCCGGAGGTTATGGCAGAGGCGATTAAGGTACTTGATGCAGCCCAAAAGAAGTTTGGTTTTGATTTATCCTATGAGCAGGCAGATGTTGGTGGTATTGCCATTGACAATCATGGAGAGGCTCTGCCCGCTTCGACCCTTGAGCTTTGTGAAAACAGCGATGCAATTCTTTTTGGTTCTGTTGGCGGTCCCAAATGGGAATCGCTGCCCCCGGAAAAACAGCCCGAGCGTGCCGCGCTCCTTCCTCTGCGTAAGCATTTTGATCTTTTCTGTAACTTTCGTCCGGCCCGGGTTTTTAAGTCTCTGACAGCTGCCAGCCCGCTCCGTCAGGAGATTGTACAAAATGGCTTTGATGTCCTTTGCGTACGCGAACTTACCTCCGGCATCTATTTTGGTACTCCAAAGGGGCGTGAAGGCGAAGGTGCTGATGAATATGCCTTTGATACCATGGGATACAAACGGTCGGAGATTGAACGTATTGCCAGAATGGCCTTTGATGCGGCACGTCTTCGCCGTAACATTGTGACCTCTGTTGACAAGGCAAATGTCCTTACCACCATGGTGCTTTGGCGTGAAGTTGTGATGGAGGTTGCCAGAGAATATCCTGATGTCACCCTGAACCATATTTACGTCGATAATGCGACCATGCAGCTTGTGCGTGATCCCCATCAGTTTGATGTCATGCTCTGTGGTAATATGTTTGGTGATATTATATCTGATGAGGCTGCAATGCTGACTGGTTCTATGGGATTGCTGGCTTCCGCCTCTCTTAATACTGAAAAGTTTGGTCTTTACGAGCCTGCTGGTGGTTCAGCACCCGATATTGCTGGTCAGGGTGTTGCCAACCCGATTGCCGAGATCCTTTCGGCTGCCATGATGCTTCGTTACAGTTTTGGCTATGACGTGGCTGCTGCTGCCATTGATAGTGCAGTAGAAACAACCCTTGAAAAAGGGATCTGTACCATTGATATAGCTGTCGATAAATCCAAAGCTGTGAGTACATCCGAGATGGGTGACGCGATAGTTGCTGCTCTATAGTCGTGCTCTTTGGGGAAACAAACGGATTGTTCTACTGACTGCTGATGAGAACATGGCTTTTTTACACCTTGTGAGCTCAGGATTTGATTATAAGGGGTAATGTATGAGATATAAAAAGGACATTGTTATTGTCTCTACGGAGTCTTCGGAGATACTTGGACGTGAAATAGCAGATGAACTGGGGATTGAATTTTCTGTAATGATCCGTCAACAGTTCTCTGACGGGGAACATTATCATGCCTTTCCCCGGTCTATTTCAGGTAAGGATCTGCTCATTGTTGCTGCGACCCATACAGATAATGCTCATCAGGAGTTGATGGATCTTATTCAGGGCGGGCGTTATTGGAATGCCAGCACCATTAATCTTGTTATACCTTATCTGGGTTACTCGACTATGGAGCGGGCAAAACCTGACTCCCATGAGATTCCCAAGGGGATTACCAGAACCCGTCAAATATTTCGTGCCCAGCCTCATTTTGTTGCCTTTGTAGATTTACATTCGGAGGCGGTACTACATGCTCATGCTGGTGACATTTCAACAAAACATGTCTGGACAGATTCGCTGGTCGTTGAGAAAATCAGGGAGAGCGGATTGGAAAATTTTGTTCTTGTCTCACCCGATTATGGGTTTTCAAAGCGGGTGGCAAGGCTTGCCAGTCTTCTTGCTTGTCCACATACAGCGGCGGATAAGGATCGTTTTGATATAGACAAGACTATTGTCAGCCAGGTCTCAAGTGTTGTAAAAGGTAGAACGGCAATTATCTGTGATGATATGATACGCACAGGTGGTTCTATTATTCAAACAGCTGACAGGTGCAGAGAGGCTGGTGCGAAGGATGTGGCTGTGCTTGCCAGCCACCTGGTGTTAGCTGGAAATGCCCGTGAAAGGTTTGTGGAAAATGGAATTTTGAAGGTGATTGGTTCCAATAGTTACCCTGGACGGGTGAGTGATGATTTACTTGATGTGTATAGTCTTGCCCCTCTTCTTACTGCTGTTGTAAAAAAACGCTTGCAGCTGGCGTGAAATTGTTGGCAGAGGTACTGTCTGTGGAGTTTTCCTGAACGGGTTTGAGTCCATTTGTCAGCCTGAACAAATACGGTTGTCAGCTTGTTGGCAGTGATATTGTATATTATAAGGTTGTTGCAGGTTTTTATCTGTATCATTTAAGGTATTTGTAAATAGAGATTAAAAGGATATTCGATGGCTATTTTAAAAGGAAAAAAGATATTGATTGCGGGTGTTGCAAGTGAGAGATCAATTGCAACAGGTATTGCCGATATGATGTATGCGCAAGGTGCGGAACTCGCCTTTACGTATCTCAATGATAAATTGAAAAGTCGGGTGGAGAAGGTGGCAGAACGGTGTAATTCAGAGCTTATTTATCCCTGTGATGTGGCATCTGATGAAGAGATTGAAACTCTTTTTGTTGATCTGGCAAAGGATTGGGGAAGCTTTGATGGTTTTGTTCACGCAATTGCCTTTGCTCCCAAGGATGCCCTTGACGGAGACTATCTGGAGGCGGTTACCAGAGAAAATTTCAGGGTTGCCCATGACATCAGTTCCTACTCTTTTGCTGCGATGGCAAAAGCCGCAAAATCATACCTCAATCCCGGGGCATCTCTTATAACCCTGACCTATCTTGGTGCTGAAAGATCAATGCCCAACTATAATGTAATGGGTCTGGCAAAGGCATCTCTTGAAGCGAATGTTCGTTATATGGCAGCCAGTCTTGGAACGATGGGTGTCCGTGTTAATGCTATTTCAGCAGGTCCAATCAAAACTCTTGCCGCCTCGGGTATTTCTAATTTTCGGAAGATGCTCGCAAAGTTTGAGGAAAGCGCTCCACTTCGTCGTTGTGTGACGATTGAAGAGGTGGGTGGCAGTGCAGCCTTTTTGGCAAGTGATCTTGCTGGAGCTGTGACCGGACAGATTCTCTATGCGGATAATGGCTTTAGCACGGCAACAATGATGGGAACCGGCAGCGAATAAAACGTATTGTTTGGGCAACCTGGTTTTCACCCGGTGACAGTAGCCGTCGGGTGAAACGACTTGTTGTGCTATTTTTTATTGATGCGATGCCATGTACTGGGTAGCGGCTTGAGCTAAAACACCTGAACGAGTTTCACCATGTTTTTTGGCAAAATAATCCAAAGAGTTTAACAGTCTTTCTGGCATAGTGATATTGACTCTTTTTGATTTTAAAGACAATTTGTCTAGATTAACTTCTACAAGTGCCCAGATACCATTGTTATAGTCGGGATTGTTCCTATGTTCTTCTATGGCGTTGGCTACAGGAATTGGCTCAGCATCAATCAAAAAGCCTTCTATATGGCATTCAGCAGCTTCTTGGGCATTTATCAAGGCTTCTTCAATTGTTTCTCCTGCGGAAAAACAACCCGGCAAATCAGGAAAAGTAACCCCATAATCTGAGTCGTTATCTTTATGAATAATAACAGGATATTTCATAGCCTTACCTCCATTTCCAATCAGCCTGACGATAAATGTTTCGAAGAGTACCCAAAGGAATATCTTTCTTTGGGTGTGGAACAGTGACTTTACCAGTCTTCTTTGGATGTTTGAATTGATAATGATCTCCTTTTGTGTGATGGAGAACCCATCCGTCATTTTTTAATCGTTTTATAATCTCTCCACTCTTTATGGTGTGTATCGTACACACTTGTATGCTGGTTGTCAACCTGCAATAATGTTATAAACAACCAGAAAGGACTGTCTTTAATTTATTATTTTATTTGACACCAAAGCCAGGGATGGCGAGCTTTTCTTCCGCTTTTTTCAGCAGCCAGGTGGTAATTGTTACCAGAAAGAGATAGTAGCAGGCAACCACTGTAAAGGCTTCTGTAAATCTAAAGCTTTGTGCAGCAATGGCTCTGGCTTCGCCGGTAAGCTCGATACAGCTGACGATATAGGCAAGAGAGGAATATTTAATAAGGTAGATAATTTCATTGCCGCAGCCTGGCAATGCCCTGCGAAAGGCCTGCGGAATAATGATGGTCAGGATCGCCTGGCTTTTACTCATACCAAGTGCAGAGGCCGCCTTGAGCTGCCCAGTCTTTATTGAGAGCAGGGCACCCCGAATATATTCTGAGTGGTAGGCTGTGCTGCATAGTATGAAACCAGTTACTGCGGCGGTATATGCTTCGAAATAGATACCAATATTGGGTAGGCCATAATAGAGAATAAAGAGCTGTACCATAAGTGGTACACCGCGGAAAAATGAGGTGTAGCCATTGAAAATCAGCTGAACCGGTCTGGCGCCAAAAACACGTAAAACACCTACACCAATTCCTCCCAACAGACCGAATAGAGCTGAAGGGATAATCAGCAATGTGGACATGATTATTCCTCTGTTCAGTGCCGGAAGCAGCTCCTGTGTATAAAAAGGATCCATACTTATTCGTTTTCGTCTATCACTTGTTCGAGTCTGGCACAAAAATCTCTGGTACGGCTCTGTCTGCTTTTTTCAAGCAGGTCACGCGGGCTGCCCTGTTCGATAATTTCACCGTCTTCCATAAAAATTATTTCATCGGCAAGGGCCTGGGCAAAGTCCATTTGGTGGGTCGCCATAATCATTGTCAGGCCTTCCCTTGAGAGGTCTCTGATAACAGAGAGAACCTCACCTACCAGTTCCGGGTCAAGGGCTGAGGTTGGTTCGTCCAGTAACAGGACCGTTGGATCCATTGCCAGAGCTCTGGCAATGGCAACCCGCTGTTTTTGTCCACCGGATAGTTCTGCCGGGTAAAGTTTTTTCTTGTCCAACAGACCAACTCTTGTAAGCTCCTTTTCAGCCCGTCTGTTTGCCTTACTTTTTCTCAACCCCTTGACCTTTCGGAGGGCAACAGCAATGTTATCAAGAGCATTGAGGTGATCGAACAGGTTGAAATCCTGAAAGATCATTCCTACCTGCTGGCGGTAGGCATACAACTCCTTCTTATTGTCAAGGTTAACCTCTTTACCGTGCAGTTCCAGGCTGCCGCTATCGTGTGGAATCAGGTGATTTAAGGTTTGCAGAAAGGTGGATTTTCCTGCTCCCGATGGACCAATGATAACCTTGAGGGAGCCTTTAGCCATTTCCAGAGATACGTTTTTGAGTATTTCCCTGCCACCCAGGGTAACAGATATGTTTTTTGCAGAGAGTACAGTAGTCATAATATTTTTTATGCGGTATACCCGGGAATACGTAGTTTCTTTTCCAGTTTTGCCAGTAGTCGAACACCAATTACTGTAATGATGAGATAAAGAAAACCGACAAATATAAAGAGAGTCAGATGTTCGTAGGTTCTTGAGGCAACAAAATGGGTACGGGTGAACATATCCATGGCACCAACCACATAGGCAAGAGCTGAATCCTTGAGAATGATTGAATATTCATTGGACCAGGCGGGGATTGATGTGCGGATTGTCTGGGGCAGGATAATCGTGCTGATTGTCTGGCGTTTTCCCATGCCGAGAGCCGCCGCTGCTTTTATCTGTCCTTGCGGTAAAGCCTGAATTGCCCCGCGAAAGATTTGAGATTGATAGGCTGCACTTGTCATTCCAAGCACCAGGGCTGTGGTTGTCAGCGCCGTGAGATTTAAACCAAGTAGTTCAAAAATGCCAAAGTAAAAGAGAAACATCAGAATAAGGATAGGAACACCTCTAAAAAACCAGACATAGAGACCGACTATTCGCTGTAAAACAGGATGACCGTATATTTGCATAAGGGCGAAAGGAATGCCCATGATGAGTCCAAGAAACATTGCCCCCATGACGATGACAAGAGTAATTCCCGCACCCTGAAGGATATACGGCATAGCATCAAAAATGACGAGTAGTTTCTGGCTGATCACGTCTGTGTTAATGAGTTAACTGGTGTCTTTTGCTGGTCGTCCAGGCCTGTATAAGGCATCATGATGTCCTTACTCAATAGCTGAAACGATACCTGGGGAATGGTCTTAACCTGAAGGAGTCATCCCTACCATCTGTGCAGAGATGACTCTCTCATAAGCTGCGAGAAATTTTATTATTTCTTATCCTTGATATGTTTTGCTTTCAGCTCTTCCCAGTAAGGATCAGCCATAAGACGTTTGAGACCTTCATTGATTACCTTCTCAAGTTCCTTGTCTTCGTAGCGGATAGCAACACCAAAGTCTTCCTTTACCCCGTAAATACCTGCAATTTTTACAGGCTTGCCTTTGGCTATTGCGTCCTGGGCAGGGGTCATGTTCATTTCACCAGCCATGATACGACCGTTGATGACCTCGGCAATGATCTGTGGTGCAGAGTCATATTGACGCAGTTTAAGACCCCAGCCTTCCTTTTCATTCTCTTCTATCAGGTGCTTGCCGTCACTGGTACCAGCCTGATAGCCAACACGTCCTTTGGAGGTGATTATCTGCTCGGTGGTAAGGTCGCTATCCTTTTTTACGACAAATACATTCGCAACTGTCCAGTATGGGGTTGAGAAGTTTACCTGCTTTTTTCTCTCGTCTGTAATGGTCATACCAGACATTACAATATCAATTTTTTTGGCTGCTACGGCCTGAACAATTGTGGACCATTCCATTGGTCTGTGTTCAACCTCAAAACCCATTTCCTTGCCAATCCAGTTCAGTGCATCGACATCAAACCCGGCAGGTTTTCCATTTTTATCGACGTATGCAAATGGTGGGTAGTTGGCATCAATTCCGTTGATTACGGTTTTAGCGGTTGCTGTACCCGCAAGGGCAAGACAGAAAACTACGGCAAAAATAGTAAAAGTTTTCCTGAACATTTTATCTCCTTACATAATTACTGCTAGAGTGGCGGAATTTATGACCTTATTTTTGTAAGGTCATAAACAAACATTTTGCGGAACAATTAGCAGATGTTGAGCGTTTTGGCAATAAAAGATATGACTGGAGTGCGTTTTTGTTAATTTAGCTCATCATAGCCTGATGAATGGCCTGCTGTAATTCAGCAGTCTGGAATGGCTTTGCGATTGCAGCCCGGAAACCGTATTTTCGATAATTTGCCATGATCGGATCGTTAGAGTAACCGCTTGAAACTATAAGCTTTACATCAGGTGCTATTTCCTGAAGTTTTTCAGCTGTTTCCTTGCCATTCATTCCTCCTTTTATTGTGAGATCCAGGATTGCAATGTCTATATTTTGCGGATTATCCCTAAAATGTTCAATAACTTCTTCTCCTTTTGAACTCAGCTCTGCTTCATGACCAAGGAAGGTGATCTGTTCCTTTATTATCTCTCGAATACTTTCTTCATCATCCATGACCAGTATTTTTAATGTTCTGTACTGGTAATTAATGGGAAGTTGCCTGATTGGACAGGAAATAGCCGTTGATTCTGCCGGAAGATAGATAAGAATTGAAGTACCGTTCTTGTACAGGTTATCCAGCATGATGCGTCCGTCATGTTTACTTATCACTGAGTGGCAGATGGTGAGTCCAAGTCCGCTGCCCTGTTCCTTGGTCGAAAAATAAGGATCAAAGATTTTACTCTGTATTGTTTCAGGGATACCCGGACCTGTATCGCTTATCCTGATTTGCACGCAATCTGTAGGGAGAACATCGTAGAGGACACCCATATGTTCTTTTTTGATATTGGTGCAGGTGATAGTGATTTCACCACCTTCGGGCATTGCCTGATTTGCATTGATCACAATATTTTGGATGACCTGGCTGAGTTGTCCATTGTCAGCATTGACCAGCCAGAGATTATCTGCAAAATCAAAATTTGTTGTAATGCTTGATCCGTGCAGGATAAAATTGGTAGATTCCCGAATAAGTTCAGGCAAGGATGTGCTTTCTTTTATAGGGGAACCCCCTTTGGCAAATGTGAGCAACTGCTGGGTTAATTTTACAGCCCTTTGTGTTGCCTTTTGGGCATTTGCAAGCAGCTTCTGGCTCTTTTCACCCTCCTTTGTGAGTTTTCTTGCCATTTCAATATTACCAAGAATAGCTGACAGAATATTGTTGAAGTCGTGGGCAATACCGCCGGCAAGAAGGCCGAGAGATTCAAGTTTGTGAACCTTGAGACTCTCATTTTCCAGAAATTCAAGCTCACTGACATCCTTAATTACCAGTACACAGCCTATCAACTCTTCTTCCCTGAAAAGAGGAGAGCAGGATTGAAAAATCTTGATCTGTTTCTTTTCTTTGGTGATTAATGTTGTGTGATTTGCAAGAGTGCCGGATTGGGGAGTGTTCAGTAAAATATCTGGTAGTGGTTGCTGGCTGTCTTGAGAAACAGTCGAGACAATCTGCGTTATAGGCTGCTTGAGCGCCTGTAATCTGTCCCAGCCTGTTATCTGGCAGGCCTGGTTGCTGATAAAGGTGATGTTGCCACTGGTATCAGTGGAGATTACACCTTCTCCAATTGAGGCCAGGGTCATTAAGAGCAGGGATCTTTCTCTGGACAGATCTTCTTCTATCTGTTTTAAGAGGGTTATATCTCTGCCCACCCCAATAATCCCTAAAATTTCACCATCTGGACCACGATATGGGGTCTTGAGCACATCCATCAATTTTTTCTGACCGTCTGGATAGGTAATCCATTCCTCGTTCCGTCTGGTTTCACCGGACTTTAAGGCAGCCTGATCGTGTTTTTGATAAATTTCAGCTTCTGAGCGGGGAAAAAGTTGTAAGTCACTTTTACCGATGATAAACTGTTCAGTTCTACCTGTAAATTTTTCAAACTCCTTGTTGCAGCCAAGATAAATGTCATCATTGTCCTTAAAAAATAAAATATCAGGTGTAGAGCGAATTATTGCAGAAAGTAATGCTTTTTCCTGGGCAAGGGCCTTTTGGGCAAGTGTTCTTAAGGTAATATCAAAACTTGCACCAACTATTTTTTGTTCCCAGGCTGTTTTTAACAGACTGCAGGTTGTATAAAAATATTTTATCTGTTTTTTTCCTGTAATGATACGGAATTCAGTCGATGATTGCTTACCTGTGTTATATACTTTCTTGAGTAATCCTGGTATATGACCGGAATCCTCAGGATGTATTGCCTGTAAGATGTCTTCAAGGGTTATATCTCGAAGATGTGGTAGACCGATGACATCTTTAATCCCCTGGGAGAGCCAAAACCTGTCCTTTTCCGGGTAGTATTCCCAGGAACCGATTTGCCCAATCTGTTGGACTGTACGTAATCTTTGTTCACTTTTTTGCAGAGCCTGTCTTGTCCTGTTGTTTTTGAACATTATCCAGCAGAGAACAGCCATGGTAAAGACAAGAATTATAATGATACTTCGCAGGGTTATGATTATGTCTTTGTTCAGGTAAGAGCTGGGTTGGTTGATCAGAATTGTATCAACAGGTAGCAGGTTTTTCTGTACATTGAACTTTTCCAGCAGGGCATAGTCAAATTTATAATAGCCAGGGCTTTCTGTCAGAATGTTGATTGTATTGATGTCGATCCCCGAAAGCACCTTGGCAGCCATGTCTGCGAGGAGTTTGCCGTGTTGCTTGCCATTTATGACAAAGCCTCCAAGAGCACCCTTGCTGACGTCATGGGCATATCCTGTATAGATAGGGAAGCCTTGTTCTGCAAGGAAGCTGTTCTTTTCATCATCTGAAAGAATTTTACCAGATGGCATTTTGTGCCAGATGAGTGGAAAGAGGATTGTGCTGTTTTTGTCAAATCGCGCCAGAGTTTTTGCCAGTTCTTCCTTGCTGGATTCGCGCAATAGTATGATTGGGACGGGAATATCAGCTGCCTCTGTGCTGTCGGTAAATTCTTTCATCATAAGTTTTCCGGTAAGAGAGGCGTCTGCGATGGCGATAATATTTTGGGTTTCCGGGTGGATGCTTAAAGCAAGTTTAATGGTTTGTATATAGTTCGGTTTTTCGACTATGCCGGAAATGTTCTGTTCATCTCCCAGCATTTTTGTTGTAAAACCGTTAATTCCACAAAAAAGTACAGGAATGTCGGGAAAGAGTGTTTTGCGATGTTTGAGGGCAAAATTTAAAGCATGATTGCCCATTGTTATTAATAGATCAGGGCGGTCATTGAAATACTTGTAATGGTACAAATCATACAAAACACCGTTAAGATACTTATCTTTCCTGTATCGTTTGGCATCCATGGTCTCGACAACAATATTAACCGTTGGTTTTTGCTTTTGAAGCGTTGTGATGAATGCTGAAATGCAGTTATTCTGGAATTGCTCCCCCAGATAACATGAATTCAGGACAAGAATTTTTTGCTGAGACAATGCATAGGCAGGTGAAAGCAACAATAAAACTGTAAAGGTAGAGAGGAGTAATATTTTAGACAAAATATTCAGTTTCATTTGAATCGCTAGTTGAAGTTGGAGACAATGGCATTAGGAATGTCTAAAAATTGTTCTCCATTATAACATTTAAGATGAAAATTAGCAATGAAGTGAGTCTGGAAAGGTTGTTATGGAAAAAGATTTGTTGAAAAGGATTGCTGATTCAGTTGGCCTACTCAGTGTCTCGGAAAGTAAGGTCGCAGCTTGTATTATCGACGAACCAGAAATCGTCAGGCAGCATGGCATGGCAGGTATTGCCATGCTTGCGGGGGTCAGTGAGCCTACTGTGCTGAGATTTTGCCGCTCTCTTGGCTTTACCGGCTTTCGAGAATTTAAGGAGATTTTTACTGTTTATCTTGTTTCTGGCGGATTGCAAAAATTTATGGTGTTAGACGAAGATAACTGTTTGCCTGATATTGTTTTAAGAAAACGGTTAACTGTAAAGGAAAACATTGGGAATTTCCTTGATGGTCTTGACTTGCAGGAGATGGAGAACGTTGCTGATGCATTAACTGACAGTTCTTTTATAATAGTGATTACCGAGCAGGAACTTTTGCCTGTCGCATGGTCTATGCACAATATTTTTCTGCGGAGTGGCAAGTTTCTTGTTGTTTATCGGGATGATACTGACCTGCTCGAAACAGTAAGGGCAGCTTCTTCACAGGCTGATGTCATATTTTTCTTGTCAACAGATGGCGATAATAAATTATTTCTGGAAATAGTGCGACTGGCAGAGAGAAACGGGATAACTTCAATATGTATGACCAGGCAGTATTCAAACCTTGCTGCCGAATGTGATTTGGTACTCTATTTCCCCGAAAAAGAGCGGGCTGGTGTTAACACCTTGAATTATCAAAACTTTTGCGGGATGTTGCTGGTTGATATTCTGGGGGACATCATCCAGAAGAAAGCCGGTGTCTCTTCCTATGTGTAGTGAACGCGTATCCAGAAATTCCTGGGCAAATACTCTGTTTTTATAAAAAAATAGTAAATCTTTCTCTTAAGCCGTGACAATTATTGTTGTTTGTGTCTAAATAGAAATGTTGTATTGGTTAGTTTTCTATGCGGTTATTGGTTCGAATTGTTGTACGATTACCCTTGGTGATTAGAGCTATGTTAGGTGATTCGCAATCTGTTAAATCATATTTTCTTCCGTTGATCTGTGTGGGGATATTTGCCGCCTGTTTTTATCCCGCATTGGAAATTCTTGTTTATAAATGGAGTATTTCTGAAGATTATACTCATGCCTTTTTCGTTGTGCCGATTATTGTCTACATGATTTGGCAAAAGCGATATGTGCTCAGTCAGAATGAAAGTAGTGGTATTGGTTTGTTGCTTGTTGTGTCGTTTTCCTGTGTGTATTTGTTGTCTTTACAGATTCATGTGCCGGCAGCAATGATTCTTGCAACGGTGATGTTTGTAATATCATGCTTTGTTTACATTGCTGGTTTTAAGATTTTAACAGATTTAACCATACCAATCATATTGATTATTCTTATTGTACCGATACCTCTTCAACTTTTAACGATAATCACAGGGACGTTACAGTTGTGGGTATCTGAAACTGCGACATCCTTGATTCGTTTTTTTGCTATTCCAATTTTTAGAGAAGGGAATGTGTTGCATATTGCCGAGCGTTCCTTTCAGGTTGTTGAGGCATGCAGTGGTATTCGATCACTGATCTCTATGACAACATTATCGTTGATTATTGGGTATTTTACTTTGACAAGAAAACGTTCTTTGTGGATGCTTTTTATTGTCTCGATCCCGATTGCCTTGATTGTCAATGTTGTAAGAGTTGTCTGTATGGTTGTGGCGTATCATTTTTTTAAACTGGATATAACTGTAGGGACATCTCACACGATTGCTGGTTTATTACTGTTTGGGTTTGGTCTTGTTTTGTTATTTGCTTTTCAGAGAGTGTTTGAGGTATGGGAACAAAAAAGGATAGGCAGTTATTAATTCTGATTTTCATTTTGTTAGTAACCGGGTTTCTAGCTTATCAATATGATGATTCAACTGTTATAAAAAAATCCAAGGGGTTGCAGGATATTCTTTATGCAGTTAAGGGGTATGAAAAAATTGAAGAAGTGCTGGTGGCAGACTACTTAATTGATACTCTAAAACTTGACGATATTTCTCAAAAAAGATATTGGCAAGACGGGAAGCCAATTGATCTGTATGCAGGGTATTATTTTTCTATTGATAAATTATCGGCTGCTCATTCTCCTTTGGTCTGTATGCCAGGTCAGGGCTGGGTTTTAAAGAATTTACAGGAAAAATCCCTGTCTTTTGCAGGGCATACAGTTAATTATGCGGAAGTAATAGCTCAGCAGGGAGAGATAGAACTTTTTGTAATGTATTGGTTTCAAGCTTACGATAAGTCAGCTCCCAATATGTATATCAATATCTATAATGCATTGCTTAACGCGATACAGAAACGCCCACCTGAACATGCTTTTGTGAGGATTTCAGTCCCCGTGAATAGTGGTCAAGAAATCAAGGCTGAACAGCGGGGGATAGATTTCGTCAAGAGATTTTATCCTATCTTTCTGGACTATATAAAAGAGTAGCGGTCGTCTTTTGTTTGGTCAGAGCTCGTGGTAGAAAACCAGATTTTACCAGATGGCTGGAAAGCCTCATTTTAAATTTGTAATTGAGAATTAACAAGTTACAATAAAATATGCACGAAACGAACAACAGAGAGTTTGGGAATTACGTTTTTCTCACAGATGTTTTACTCACCGTATTATCTTTTGTCTTGTCTTTCTGGTTGCGTGGTTTTTTGCTGCCGCTAGACGAAGATTTACAGTTTGTTTCGCATGTCTTTATCTTGCCGCTTTGTCTTGTCCTGATTATTGGACCACTGTCATATTTTGGTGGTTATGCCTCGCCTTATCAAAACAAGCACCTTACAAAGTACTTGTGGGCTGTTGTTCGTTCTGTCTTTATTGGTGTTACAGTATTATTGGCCTTGCTTTTCTTCTTACAGATCGAATATGTCAGCCGGGCAGTTGTGCTTCTCTTCGCCTTTTTCGAAATTTGTGTTCTGTTTATTATTCGTTTTGTTGCCTTTTTTTATTATAAAAAAATGGCAAGAACTGGTGAAAAGAGTTCACGAGTTATTATTATTGGCTCTCAGCGTCGTGCCTTGGCGCTGGTGAAAGCTTTAAGGGAATATTCACCCTTTGGTGTAGATATTGTTGGTTTTATTGATCCTGAACCAGAATTTGTAGGAAGAGAAATCCAGGGTATCCCTGTTATTGGTACTGTTGAAAATACCCATGAATGTTTGAAGAATAATGTCGTGGACGAGGTTATTATTGCTGTCTCCAGATCACTTTTAACCGATGCTGAACCTATAGTGATGGCATGTGAGGAAGAGGGTATCCGACTCAGGTTCATGGCTGATGTCTTTAATGTCAGTGTCGCAAGGGTGAGTCTTTCTGATGTAAAGGGAATCCCTCTTCTTACTATGGAACCGGTCGCTCAAGATGCGCAGCAGCTTCTGGCAAAGAGAATTTTTGATATAACTGTTACAACCCTTGCCCTGCCTTTTTTGATCCCTCTTTTTCTGATTGTTGCTATTGCTATTAAACTGGAATCAAAAGGTCCTGTAATCTTTGTTCAGGAGCGGGTGGGACTGAGAAAACATCTGTTTCCCATGTTTAAATTTCGATCAATGTATGAAGACGCGGAAGAGAGAATTAAGGATCTTGAACATCTTAACGAAGCGGATGGACCAATTTTCAAAATGGAAAATGATCCTCGTGTAACAAGGGTCGGTAAATTTATCCGAAAAACCAGTATTGATGAACTACCTCAGTTGATCAATGTCTTGCGTGGTGAAATGAGTCTTGTTGGACCTCGACCAATGTCTCAACGTGATGTCGATCTTTTTGATAGAGGTATCCAGCGTAAACGCTTTAGTGTGCAGCCCGGTATTACCTGCATCTGGCAGGTTTCAGGACGGAGTGAACTCTCCTTTGATGAATGGCTCGAACTGGATCTTGAGTATATTGACACCTGGAGTTTTGGGCTGGATATTAAACTGCTTTTTAAAACCATCCCTGCTGTGTTGTTTTCCAGGGGAGCGGTGTAATGACTACATTGAAAGCAAAGGCGCTAAACAGTGCCAGCTGGTCTTTTGTCGGTCTTGTTCTGGGTCAATCTATTAGGCTTTTAACTAATCTGATATTAACGAGATTGTTGTTGCCTGAGGATTTTGGCCTCAGTGCACTTGTTTCATCACTGATAGTTGGGTTAGCTTTATTTTCTGATATTGGTATAGGCCCAAGTATCATTCAGAATGAAAAGGGTGATGAACCCTGTTTTTTGAGAACTGCATGGACATTGCAGGTTATTCGTGGTTTTGTTCTGTTTATTTGTGCGTGCTTGATAGCGTATCCCTTTGCCCTTTTTTATGAATCAAAACAGTTGGTTGGCTTAGTTGTCGTTGCATCTTTTTCTACGGTTATTGCGGGCTTTAACTCAACTGGACTATATGTAGCGAGCAAAAATCTCAATCAGAAAGGGCTAGTCCTTGTCGAGCTATCCAGTCAAGTTGTTTCAATTCTGGTAATGATTGTTTGGGCTGTAATTCATCCGACTGTTTGGGCTCTGGTCAGTGGTAGTGTTGTGGGAGCATTTGTGAAGATGGTTTTGAGTCATCTGTTTTTGTCGACAATTTCTCATAAATTTGAATGGGATAAAAATGCATTTGATGAGTTGGTAAAATTTGGTCGCTGGATTTTTCTGAGTACTATTTTAGGTTTTTTTGCTGGTCATTCAGAAAGGTTAATTGTAGGAAAGTTTGTTGAGTTGGAAATTCTGGGTGTGTTTTCGATTGCACTGATGATATCAAAATCAATTGGTCAGTTGATATATAAAATGAATGGTCAGGTATTGTTTCCTGTTTATTCAAAAATCAAAACCATTTCTAATGGTGAGCTTCGTATAAAAGTAAAAAAGATCAGGATGGTTTTTATGATGGCAGGAATACCGTTCTTGCTTGTTTTTGTCATATTTGGTCCTGAAATAATTCATTTATTGTTCGATTCTCGTTATTATGAGGCTGGTTGGATGCTGCAGGTTCTTGCCATTGGTTGGATAGTTGTGGTTGTTTCAAATATTGGTCCAATATATCTTGCTATTGGTGATTCATTGACAGCTATGAAGATGACTGCTGTAGAGGCTTTTTCTTTGATAGTGTCAATGTTGATAGGAGGCTTTTTCTGGGGTATTGCAGGAATTGTTGCAGGAATATCTTTCTCGAAAGTATTGTCATATCCGTATAAAGTGATAATAAATCACCGTTTGAATCTTTGGTTTCCCAAGTATGACTTTTTTGGATTTTTGGTAGGAGCAATATGTGCCGGAGGAGGACTTTGGCTCAAGAAACTTTTAATGAGTTAATCTGGGGACATTGTTAATTTGTCTATTCTTGTTGCAATAATGTTATTTGGCTGGGTGCCTTTTGCGATATTTTGTTTTTCTGTCCTGGATGTTAGAAAAGCTATATTGGTAACGCTCATTGGTGGCTGGCTTTTTTTGCCTCACATCCCTGGATATGATCTACCAGGGATGCCTCCCTATGATAAAAATATGGCCATCGCAATTGCGTTGATTGTTGGGTCTTTTTTTTCTTCTGGAAAGAATGTAGAAAAAAAATATAAGAGAGAAAGAAAAAGAATTATAAAATTGCTGATGGCTGTTTGGTGTTTTTGTCCTATTATAACCTCATTTCAGAATGGACTGGGGCTTTATGATGGGATATCAAGTTCGTTTGAAAACATTATTAACTGGGCTATCCCTTTTGGGTTTGGTATGCGATATTTTATTGAGCCAAAACATTTTAAAATGTTATGCAATGCCCTTATCCTGGGTGGCATGATATATGTACCTTTGTGTCTTTTTGAAGTGAGAATGAGTCCCCAGTTAAACAATATTATTTATGACTTTTTCCCTCATTCCTGGGGGCAGCATTTTCGTTATGGAGGGTGGCGTCCAATTGTTTTTATGCAGCATGGACTAATGGTTGCTCTATGGATGTCTCTGACAACAGTGACAGCTTTTTGGCTTTGGAGGAGTAAAAAGGTAGTTTCGATGGTGTATATTCCCATTGGAATAGTCTTTGTCCTTCTTTTTGTTACCACTATACTCTGCAAGTCAAAAGGGGCATTTTTTTTAATGATTCTGGGATGTAGTCTGCTATTTTTCTTTAAGCATAATAAGATCAGGTTGTTATTAATGATTTTGCTGCTTTCTATTCCTGTTTTCCTGGGTCTTAGAGCTTTTGGTATTATGCAGTCAGATCAGCTGGTTATTGTTGCCAGTCGAGTTTTTGATCAAGAGAGGATAGATTCTTTAAATTTTCGTTTAACACAGGAAGATTATACAATAAGCCATACTAAGCAAAGGAAATGGTTTGGCTGGGGAGGGTTTGGTCGTAATAGACCCGACTTGGGTCAATATGAAAAAAGTACGTTAGATTCTTTATGGATTATTACTTTTTCAGTTTATGGTTTTGTTGGTTTGATATCCTTATTTGCAATAATGTTATATGGGCCCTGGAGAGTTATTCAGCATTACAGGAAAAGAGGTTTTTATGTTGAATCTTCAATGGTATATCCTGTGCTGTTATCTTGTATTGTTATTTTGTTCATGATTGATCAGCTGTTGAACAAAATGGTAAATCCCATATTCATCTTAATAAGTGGTGCTCTTGCTGTTTATTCTGTAAATTGTCGAGAATCATCATGGGTTAACCTGAACAAGACGTGAAGTTTGGTTTATTTGCTTGGTTATCATATAGATAACGGGGAATATTGAAATATGAATGCTGGTTTACAAGCAATTCCTGGAATAGTCGTAATTGGTCGTAACGAAGGGGTAAATCTGGAGAGATGCCTGACGGCAATTCGCGATGTTCCTTCTCAAAACATTGTATATGTAGATTCCGGTTCAACTGATGGTAGTGTGGATCTGGTTAAGGGAATGAATATAAATGTAATAGAACTTGATACTTCAATTCCTTTTTCTGCCGGAAGAGCACGTAATGAAGGGCTTAACTATTTATTAAATAAAGATCCAGGAATTCAGTATGTCCAATTTATAGATGGTGATTGTATTTTGGATAGGGCTTGGCTTGCAAAAGGGATAAATTTTCTCCAGGCGCATGAAAGTTATGCTATTGTTGCTGGTAGGGTGAGAGAGGCGTTTCCTGATAAGTCCTTTTATAATTTTCTTTGTGATATTGAGTGGGATACTCCTGCAGGAGATGTTGATTCCTGTGGAGGTATTTTTCTTGCGCGTGTCGATGCGTTCAATGCAGTTGGTGGTTTTAATCAGACAGTTGTTGCCGGTGAAGAACCGGAGCTTTGTTTTCGACTTCGTCGTTGTTGTTGGAAGATTTATCGTTTACAAGACAATATGGCAGTGCATGATGCTGCAATGTTTAAATTTTCTCAATGGTTTTTCAGGATGATGAGAGGAGGACATGCTTATGCCCAGGTTTTTTGGCTTCATGGCTGGAGGTCTCCCTATTTTTGCCTGAAGAATTGCGCCAGAATCTGGTTTTGGACTTTTGGGGTGATTGTCGGGGTAATCTGTTTGTCCTATTTTTGGGGTCTATTGTCTCTATTACTGTTAACTGTATATTTCCTGTCATTTATCAGGATGTCGATATTATCATACCGACGATTTAGCGATGTAAAAACAACCTGTCTCTATGTTTTTTTTCTTATGTTGGGCAAATGGCCACAAGTTATAGGGCAAATTCTGTTTTTTAAGCGTTTAATTTTTAAACAACATATTAAGATTGTAGAAAGCGTGAATCAATAATTAGTTGCCATGAGCCGTATAACCAGAACTCTTCGACAGAGCTTAGGACCTTGTTTGCAACAAACCTGTTATACAACAGGTCTTATGAGATTGTTTGACTGGAAACAAAGTCGTTATGGTGCTGTTGTTTTAATGTATCATAGTGTGGCAGATACCGGAAAAGCTGCATGGCTTGATCCACATAATCATATTTCACCTGAACTGTTTGAGCAGCAGATGTGTTTTCTTGCTAAACATCGAAAAGTTGTATCTCTTTCAGATTTGTATGCATCATTGTGTAAGGGAAAAAGAATTGATGAAAAAACAGTGGTGATAACTTTTGATGATGGATATTTGGATAATTTAGAAATTGCCGCTCCAATAATAAAAAAATATGAATTGTCAGCCACGCTTTTTTTACCAACCAGGTATATTGATAATGCACTGCCTCAATGGATAGATCGCCTTTATAGTAGCTTTAAGTTTCGAAATTGCAACATACTGACTCTTGATGATGGTTCCATTTTTGACTTGTCTGACGCTAATGCGTTTAATAATGCCTATCAAAAAATTACCAGTGTCCTCTTTTCCCTGTCTTTGTCTAACAGAGAAAATCTTTTAAGTGAAATAGAAAAAAAGTTACAGTCAAAAACTGATATACCGCGATTAACAATGAATTGGGATGATGTGAGATTGCTCATCTCTGAGTATGATTGTTTTGAGCTGGGAAGTCATACCCTTGAACATACCGATATGACAACTGTTTCGGAAGAAGAAGGTCGTCAGGAACTTCAGGGAAGTTTTTCCCGAATTTTTGAGGAGACTAAACGTGAACCTGTTGCTTTATCTTTCCCATATGGTCGTTCAGGGGAGGCTCTTACTGAAATAGCTGAACAAGTTGGTTACAAAATGGCTTTTGGGGCATGTGGGCATAATGTGTCGTTATCTAACAGTTCTGATTTATTTGATATTCAGCGCGTCGAAGCTCCAGCAAATATGAAAAGATTTAGTATGGAAACTGATTCATTGAATAATTTATTCTGGAGAAGGATCGGAAGATGCGATTAGCTGACAATAATATAAAAACTACTGTAATATTCGTTACATATTTATCTGAGGATAAAATTACTTTTGCTCTTGATGCTATTGAAGATGCCTGTGTGAGGGGTAATTTGTCTTGCATTGTTGTGGATAATGCGAGTCATGACCAAACTGTTGAGATAATCAAGAAGCGTTATTCCTGGGTAACATTGGTGGAGAATAAGGAAAACATGGGATATGGAAGAGGGTTGAATGTTGGTTTGTCAACGGTCACAACGCCTTATACTTTATTTATGAATCCTGATACTGTTTTTCCCTATGCTGAAATAAAAAAGCTTGAAAGCTTCATGTCTCAATGTCCTCAGGCAGGGATCGCCGCACCATCCATATTAAGAGCAAATGGAGAGTATCAAATTGCAGGTGAATTGCTCACACCGCTTTTACAGGTTAAATATGCTGTTGGGAAACATAAAAAAAACAGAACAATAGTTCCTGATGGCAAAGCATTTAAAACTGATTGGTTGTGTGGGGCTATTCTTTTTACCAGAACATCTTTAATGCAAAAGCTTAAAGGCTTTGATCCTGTATTTTTCTTATACTTTGAAGAGACGGATTTATGTAGACGTGTGTTGAAAGCTGGTTATGAATTGTGGGCTGTTGGGGAAAGTAAAGCGAGTCATGACAGTAATTCCAGCGCAAGAAAACTGAGACCGGGATTGACTGTTGGTGGTTGTTTATATGAACATTATTATCCTAGCAGGTACTATTATCTCAAGAAACATTTTGGGGCAATTCCTGCTCTTGTTACAGAAATGATGGAGTTGTTTTTCTTCTTTCTGGAAGATATTGTTAGGCTTCTTCTCCGCAAAAAGGTTTTAAATAAATTAAAAACCAGACTCCAATATCCAATATTTACAATACCTAAAGAGTAATATGAATGTAAATTTGATTAAGTGTGAAGAGTTATCTCAGAATATGATTTCAATCTGGAGAAAATTCCAGAATGATGATTTTGTGTATTATAGTCCTTATTTTTGTCCAGAATTTACATTGTCTGTTGGACAGGTTAGAGATGATGTTCGAATTGCGGTTGTTGCTATCAAGGATGAAATAGTAGCTTTTTTGCCATTTCAGATGACAAATCGTTTTATGGTAAAGCCCGTTGGGGGGCCGTTATGTGATTTTCATGGTGTGATAAAGAAGAAAAATTTTAAGGGAAATTATTCAGATATCTTAAAACAGGTTGGTTTGAAGACTTTTAAATATCATCACTTATATATTAATGATTTCATAACTGTAGATGAAAAAATTGATACGCTTGATTATTCGCATTTTATTGATTTATCAAAAGGTTATGAATCTTATATGAAGACCCTGAAAGCTAGAGGGTCTAAAATGGAGAAAGATGTTAATTATAAGTTGCGGAGATTGGAAAGAGATTTTGGCCCGGTTAAATTTATTCCAGCCATTGATGATGAAACTCTTCTTGATAAATTATTACTGTGGAAATCAGAGCAATATCAGATGAGTGGCCTGGTAGATGTATTCAGTTATGATTGGACGAGAAAATTGTTACATGCTATTCTGAAAATTAAAGGAGAAAACTTCAGGGGAGTGTTGTCAGGATTGTATGCTGGTGATCATCTTTTAGCACTTCATATGGGAATGAGAAGTAGGTTTGTGTGGAACTGGTGGTTCCCCAGGCATGACAATAGATTCAGGAAATTTTCTCCTGGAATAATACTACGTCTTAAAGTCGCTGAATATGCGGCGTCATGCGGGATACAAAGAATAGATTTGGGTTGTGGAGGTTCTTCAACATATAAACCAAGATTGAGTTCGGGAACAATCCCTGTTGTCAACGGGGCTTGTTTCTCGCGTTCTTGTTATCAAAAGACGTATCACTTGTTAAAGACAGGAGCTCACTACCTGAGAGAAAGTCCTGCAAGACCCTTATGTCGGCAAATTGCCAGAGGAACAAGGCGAATTTTTAAAGTTGACCGGTTTAGGTAAGAGAGGGGCGGGGTGAAAAAAATATCTTCTGTCATTAAAGAGCGTGGGTTGAGAGGGACTTTTAAAAGAGCCCAAGAGGTTCTTAGGGCCAGGTCGTTAAAAATGTATCGTTCGTTGTTTCAGAATGAAAATTTTGTTTTTAAATATGACCCTTGTTTTACGCATGAAAAGAATTTGTACAGGATCGAGATAATCAGTTTTAAAAATCTGGATGAAATAAGTGATGAATGGTTGACACGTTTATCTATTCTAGAAGGTGTACCAATTGAAGATAACTGGAAAAAATTATTTGCAGATCAGGCCATTTTGTGGCTTGGAATAATTGATGATGAACTTGTAGCTCGTCAATGGACCCGGTTTGGAAAACATTATCAACAATGGTTCATCAAGCTGGAAGAAGAGGATATGGTGTTTTTTGCAGGTACGACTTATCCTGAATGGCGAGGCAAAAGAATAAATTCATTATTTAAGGAAAATATAATAAAGGCAATGGGGATAGACAGCAGGAGTTATTATCTTGATGTTCCTGAATGGAATGAAGCTTCTTTAAAAAATGTAGCTCGAGCTGGATTTACTAAATGTGTAAAAAAGGCGAAATATTCATCTGAGAATTGGTGATATATACAATGAATATCACATTAATTTTATATATTTTGTTTAGTGTTTCCCTGTCAGCGATAGCTCAATTAGTGCTGAAAGCAGGGATGTCGGGTTTTTCTTCTGCAGGTATTTTCAATAAACCTCTAACTTTGGGTACTGTTTGGCTGGTTTTTACTAACTGGTTTGTTCTTGGTGGCTTGCTGCTGTATTTTACCAGTGCCTTGGTTTGGTTGTATGTTTTATCGAAAGTAGATGTGAGTGTAGCCTATCCTTTTGTCGGGGTTGGGTTTATAATTACCATGTTATCAGGGTATTATTTCTTTTATGAGCCTTTAACCCTGGTTAAGGTGCTCGGTACACTTATGATTGGTGTTGGTATCATTTGTATAACAAGAGGATAACCTTTTAGACATGGATAAAGCTAACAAGGAATATATACTTTGTGTAGATTGTGATGGAACGCTTATAAAAACTGATTTGCTACATGAGGCTATTCTGATTCTGTTAAAGAAAAATCCTTGCAATCTTTTCTTCATGGTGTTGTGGCTGCTGAGAGGTAAGTCATATTTTAAAACAAAAATTGCTGCTTATGTAACATTTTCCTGGGATATTTTGCCTTATAACGAATCTGTACTGGAAATAATCACTCATGCAGTTTCTGAGGGGGTGAAAGTTGTATTGGCAACTGCTTCACCTGAACGTTGGGCGGTAGAGCTTTCGCAGCATCTTGGCTTTTTTGACGAAGTTTTTTTTACGACTGAATATTCTAATTGTTCCGGTGATATTAAGGGGCAGCTTTTATTTGAGAAATATGGTCGCCAGGGTTTTATCTATGCGGGAAATTCTTATACTGATTTGCCTGTATGGGAATATGCCAATGAGGGGATCATTGTTTCAGGCGATAGTAAGTTAATAAAAAAAGTTGAAACTGTTACAAAGATACTGAGGAGGATCGAGACGAAAAGAGCTGGTTTCAGGCAGTACTTAAAAGCGATTCGTATACATCAATGGTTGAAGAATATTTTAATTTTTATTCCGGCTATTGCGGCTCATCAATATTTAGATATAGCCACATTAAAAAGTGCTGTTGTCGCTTTTTTTGCATTTAGTTTTTGTGCTTCTGCTGGTTACATTATAAATGATTTTTTTGATTTAGAATCTGATCGTCGGCATCCAAATAAAAAGAAAAGAGTTTTTGCTTCTGCTGCTATTCCAATTTGGACAGGGGTGGGAATGGCTGTTTTTCTTTTGGGGCTGGCAGTTGTGCTTTCATTTTGGGTTGGCTTGTATTTTTTTCTGATTATTCTTTGTTACTTTATTCTTACCTCTCTTTATTCATTCTGGTTGAAAAAACAGGTGGTTGTTGATGTTGTTTTATTGGCAGGTCTTTATACCATAAGAATTATAGCTGGAGCTGTGGCAAAACAATTACTACGCAAATACAATGTGTCTATTGATGCATATACCGTCAGAGTGGGGGAGTGTTGTACAGCTAAAAGGGACTATGATTTCGCTGCTACTAATTTCTTGAGGTTTACAGACAAAGAATTGTATAGTGATGTTATTAAGTTAATCGACCAAGTGGCTGATGATGGAGATTCCATCGGTGGAGTTGTTGAGATTAAAGCCACTAATGTGCCCCCCGGACTCGGTAGTCCTGTATTTGATAAGTTGGATGCCGATATCGCTAAATCTATGATGAGTATTGGGTCTGTTAAAGGTGTAGAGATAGGTGCGGGCTTCGGGTCAGCATCACTAAGGGGCTCACAGAATAATGATCAGATGAATGAGTCTGGATTTATATCAAACAATTCAGGGGGCATACTAGGTGGCATATCAACGGGGACTGATATCATAGTGAGAATTGCGGTCAAGCCCACGCCATCAATATCCCTACCCCAGAAAACGATCAATTTAAACAAAAAAGAGATTACCATCTCTGTGGAGGGTAGGCATGACGTTATCATAGTACCTAGAATCTTACCAGTCGCAGAAAGTATGTTAGCCATCGTTATTCTAGACCACATTTTATTACACAATGCCCACTCGATTGCTTGAATATGTTTGTGTGTTTAAAACTCTGTTATTCTAGACCACATTTTATTACACAATGCCCACTCGATTGCTTGAATATGTTTGTGTGTTTAAAACTCTGTTATTTTCTTGGGGTTTGCTCTGTTAGTATACAGCGAGAGTATTGGGGTATGGAGTATTATAGCTTCTTGTTACTCTGGATTATTTGAGTGTGGATTATTATAGTATCCTGTCACTCTGTATCATTTGATTATTATATCATCTTGTTACTTTGGATTATTGGAGTATTATAGCATCCTATTACTCTTGAGGTCGTGTGTACTTTTTGGATATTGCTTGTACTTTGTATTCCATATATTATACAAAGCCTATTTTATTAGGCTCTTTTTGTGTAAATTCTTTCGCTATATTGCTTATTTCTTTGAACTCTGGTGTTTTTGACTTAGTAGTCAGCTCGAATAGTGCACTCTCAACGGTTGCGGGAATTACTCCCGACATCATCATTTTATCGAGAGCATACTTATAATCGTATGCTTTTCTTGAAGATACAGCATCGGCAACGATATGCACACTGTATCCATGTTCTATAGCGTCGTGACAAGTCTGATTTACACACACATGACCCTCTATACCACACACCAATATATTTTCGATTTTGTCGTATTTTGGAAGTTCTTTCAAAAAATCGTCATTTTGGAAGCATGAAAATTCAAGTTTTTCTATTGGGGTTATTCCTTCAAGCTCCTTTTTGATCGCCTCAACAGT
>PDWI01000849.1_pt1 | contig 50096 bp, 38 predicted proteins | sample 1430891 | NCBI WGS metagenome assembly PDWI01 (sample SAMN01162508, study PRJNA174530) | Oral metagenome, whole genome shotgun sequencing project. | biome: Marine environment; feature: Marine mammal; material: Swab sample of the gingival sulcus; isolation source: swab sample of gingival sulcus...
TACAGTAGATAGATTAATAGAGATAGCAAGAGTATTTAATACGACTATTTCTGAACTCTTTAATGAAGCCTCTACTCGTATTTACAACCAAAATAATAACGTTAAGGACAGTACAATTGTCGCCAAACAAGAGTTTGAAAATTTTAATCAAAAAGATAAAGAACTTACAGAAAAATATATAAATAAGTTGGAAGAAGATATTAAGTATCTAAAAGCTGAAATAGAATTTTTGCGAGAGCTACTTAAAAAGAAATAGTAGATAGAGACGCACAGATATTAAATTCACTTAGCGTTGATTTCTGATTGTAAATTTACTTAGGTCTTTTAATTGTTGAAATATTTTCTATAAAAATTATCTTCTATTTCAGTATATTAAAAACTGAATACCTTAATAGAAAAACATTATAAAATCACTTTGTTTCTTATGCTAAATCGTTCATTACAAAGCACACATTGGTGCAAGGTGCAAGTTATATTTATATATATAAACTTGCACCTTGCACCAAAAGTGTAGCAGATAAATTATTAAGTCATTTAAAAATGATACAATTCTGCTACATATAAAAATAGTTTTTTCGAAACGATTGTAAAATAGGATGTTATAAGGAAAGTTCGAATCCCGCTCTTTCCGCAAAAGAAAAGAGATGAAACCAATTGACTTCATCTCTTTTTTATTTCTAAAATATTGAAAAATATTTTTTATAATCGCTGTTTGATTTCTATCTCTTCGTAAGTTTCCAGTAAATCGCCTACTTGGATATTATCAAAGTTTTTGATACCTAATCCACATTCCGAATTAAATGCGACTTCTTTCACATCATCTTTGTAGTGTTTTAGCGATTCTATTTCTCCGTTGAAGATAACAATACCATCTCTGATAACACGCACTTTGTTATTACGTTTCACTTTTCCTTCTTTTACGAAACTTCCTGCAATGGCACCCACTTTTGAAATTTTAAATACATTTTGTACTTCCAACATCGCTGTAACCACTTCTTTGATTTTGGGTTGTAACATTCCTTCCATTGCCGATTTGATTTCTTCAATAGCATCGTAAATGATAGAATAGTTTCTAATATCAATCTCTTCATTGTCTGCCATCTTCTTCGCTGTTGCTGTTGGACGTACTTGGAAACCAACGATAATAGCATTAGATGCTGCTGCCAACATTACATCGGAATCAGAAATAGCTCCCACAGCTTTGTGAATGATATTAACTTGAATGTTCTCTCTTGATAGTTTTTGCAATGAATCTGCTAACGCCTCTACTGAACCATCCACATCTCCTTTTACAATAATATTCAATTCTTGGAAATCGCCCAATGCAATTCTTCGTCCCAGTTCGTCAAGCGTAAAGTGTTTTTTAGTTCTGATATTTTGTTCACGTTGTAACTGTTCACGTTTATTAGCAATATCTCGTGCCTCTTGTTCGGTTGTTACTACATTAAAATTATCTCCCGCCTGTGGAGCACCGTTCAATCCTAAAATCAATACCGGTTCTGCCGGTTTTGCCTCTTTTATGCGTTGATTACGCTCGTTGAACATCGCTTTTACTCTACCAAAGTAACTTCCTGCAAGGACAATATCTCCTTGTTTTAATGTCCCGTTTTGAACAAGAACGGTAGAAATATATCCTCTACCTTTATCCAATGATGATTCGATAATTGAACCGACAGCATTTCGATTAGGATTGGCTTTTAGTTCAAGCAATTCAGCTTCTAAAAGAACTTTTTCTAATAATTCATTGATACCAATTCCTTTTTTAGCCGAAATATCTTGTGATTGATATTTTCCACCCCATTCTTCTACCAAGAAGTTCATCGTAGAGAGGGATTCTTTGATTTTGTCAGGATTGGCTCCCGGCATATCTATTTTGTTTATCGCAAATACAATTGGAACTCCTGCTGCTGTGGCGTGGTTGATTGCCTCTTTGGTTTGTGGCATCACGTCGTCATTTGCCGCCACGATAATAATTGCCAAGTCAGTTACTTTTGCACCACGAGCCCTCATTGCTGTAAATGCTTCGTGTCCCGGAGTATCCAAGAAAGTTATTCTTTGACCACTTTCTAATTTTACATTATAAGCTCCAATGTGCTGTGTAATCCCTCCGGCTTCTCCGGCAATCACGTTTGTACTTCTAATATAGTCAAGCAAAGATGTTTTACCGTGGTCAACGTGTCCCATTACCGTAACGATAGGAGAGCGAGATTCTAAATCCTCTTCTTTGTCTTCTTCTTCGGTGGCGTTAAGTGCTTCTATCACATCGTGGCTGACATATTCTGTTGTAAATCCGAACTCTTCTGCTACAATGTTGATTGTTTCCGCATCTAAACGTTGGTTGATAGAAACCATCATACCGATATCCATACACGTTTTGATAACGTCGTTAATGGAAATATCCATCATTGTTGCCAATTCACTTGCAGTAACAAATTCTGTTAGTTTTAATTGTTTAACCTCTACTGCTTCTACTTCGCCTGCCTCTTTCGCTTTTTGTTTTTCCAGTGCTTTGCGTTGACGTTTTGGTTTTCCTCTACCTTTACCACGTAACTTTTCAAGCGTTTCTTTAATTTGACGGTTTACATCTTCCTCATTAACCTCTGTTTTAATAGGTCTGTTTTTCTTTCCTTTTTTATTCTGTTTCTTCTTGTCAGAGAAAGAATTTTTAGCATTGTCCACATCAACTTTGCTTTTTTTGATTCTTTTTCTTTTAGAAGTTCTTCTGTTATCCGAATCGTCTGCATTTCCACCTTGTCTTTTCTGTCTTTTTTCTTCACGCTCTTTTTTCTTTTGCTCTTTTGTTTTTGGAGCAGGGCGTGTTGAAGAGTTGATTGAATCTAAATCAATAGACCCAAGTACTTTGGGTTGATTGGTTGGAGCTTCTCTCTTCAGACGAAACGGTTCATTGCTTTCTTCTGGCTCTACCGTTTGTTCTTCTTTCTGTGCCGTTTCAACCAACTCTTCTTTCTTTTTAGGAGTTTCCTCTTTTTGGGGTTTTTCTTTAACGACTTTTACCGGCTCAACCTCTTTTTTCTCTTCCACTTTAGGAGTGTCGACTTCCTTTTTAATCTCTTTTTCTTCTTTCTCTTCTTTCTCTTCTTTCTCTTCTTTCTCTATTTTCTTAGAAGTTTCCTCTTTTTTTTCTTCTTTTTTCTTCTTTTTTCCACTTAAATTATCCAAGTCAATACGTCCGACTTCCTTGAATTTTGGTTTTGAAACTTCAATTTTGGGAGTTTCAACAACTTCTTCTTTTTTCTTTACTTCCTCTTTCTTCTTTTTGAAGTCTTCAATAGCAACGGACTCCTTTTTCTCTTTTGACATTCGTTCTTGGCTTTGTTTTTTAGCTTCAAGCTTTAATGCCATATCTAAATTGAATTCTTTGGCAAGTAAAAGGTATTCCTCATCTCCTAACTTAAAGTTGGGATTTGATTCAATTTCAACACCTTTCTTTGATAAGAAATCAACTGCTGTCGAGATGCCGACATTTAGGTCTTTACACGCTTTACTTAATCTTGTTGCCATATTTTATCTTTTCAATTTGCAGATTGTGCTATTTAATGTTTTATAAATAAAGATTGATACTTTTGTTACTCTTCGTCAAATTCAGCTTTTAGAATATCTAAAATCTCATCAATGGTTTCTTCTTCGAAATCTGTACGACGGATTAAATCTTCTCTTGGAACCGCCAATACACTTTTTGCTGTATCACAACCAATAGATTTTAGTGTGTCAAGTATCCATTCATCTATTTCATCAGAGAACTCTTCCAAATAAATATCTTCTTCGCCTTCTTGTTCTTCTATATCTCTAAAGACTTCTAATTCATATCCTGTAAGCATACTTGCCAACTTGATATTGAAGCCACCTTTTCCGATAGCCAAAGAAACTTCTTCGGGTTTAAGATATACTTCTGCTCTTTTTTCATCTTCAAAGATAGTGATTGAAGTTGTTTTAGCAGGATTTAGTGCTCTTGAAATTAATAAGTTTGTATTTTCTGTATAATTGATAATATCAATATTCTCATTTCTTAATTCACGTACAATTCCGTGTATGCGTGAGCCTTTGACTCCCACACAAGCTCCAACAGGGTCAATTCTTTCATCATACGACTCAACGGCAATTTTGGCTCTTTCTCCCGGAATGCGAACAATCTTTTTAATCGTTATCAGTCCGTCGTGAATTTCAGGAACTTCTAATTCTAAAAGTCGTTGTAAAAACAAAGGTGAAGTTCTGGATAGGGTTATTCTTGGATTATTATTTCTGTTTTGTACCTCTGCTATCACGGCTCTTACGGTATCTCCTTTTCTGTAATAATCAGAAGGAATTTGTTCCGATTTGGGAAGATAAAGTTCATTTCCTTCTTCGTCCATCAATAACATCTCTTTTTTCCAGATTTGATATAATTCAGCACTGATAATTTCTCCAACTCTTCCACTGTATTCTTGGAACAAACTCTCTTTTTGAAGTTCAAGGATTTTTGAAGCCAATGTCTGACGTAATGTTAAAATCGCTCTTCTACCAAAATCTGCAAAACGAACTGTTTCCGAATATTCTTCTCCTACTTCGTAATCATCTTCTATCTTTTGTGCTTCGCTCAAACGGATTTCAGTATTTGCATCTTCGAAATCTTCATCTGCCACCACCAAACGGTTTCGGTATATTTCAAAATCTCCTTTATCAGGGTTAATAATTACGTCAAAATTTTCATCCGTTCCGTATGTCTTGTTGATTACGTTTCTGAATGACTCTTCTACAACGTTAATTAATGTACTTTTATCGATGTTTTTCAGCTCTTTAAACTCTGAAAATGTATCTATCAAATTAATGCTTTCTAATTTTGCCATAACTTATAATCTGATTTTATTTAAATCTAAGATGTTGTTTAATTGTTCTTATATTATTTCTTGGAATTATCAACTCCTTTTGTACTAAAATTTTTCTTTTGGCACCTTCCGGTTTCTCTTTTGTCTCAATCTCAATAGTTATACTTTCCTCTTCATATTTGAGTAGCTTTCCTACTATTTTTTTACTCTCTACTGTAAATAGCTCAACTTCGTTGCCTATATTTTTTTTATATTGTTCTTCCACTTTGAATGGAGAGGTTATTCCTGCAGAAGAAACTTCTAATTCATAATCTTCTATTTCTCTGTTAAGTTTTGATTCAATATTTTTTGTTAATTGAACGCAAAAATCTAAAGATACACTTTTAAAAGAATCAATATATACTTTTATTTGGTTACTAACACTGATGTTAATTTCCACAATAAAATAATCTGTTTTAAAAATAAAATCTTCAACAATGTGCTTTATAGTGTCTTTATTAATCATTTTTTTGCAAAGATAACAAATAAGGGGACTAAATTGTCCCCTCACCATTCTCAAATAACGAGTGCAAAGATACGATAATTAATTGAACTGCACAATCTTTTAGTCAAAAAGTTAAAAATGTTATCATTTATTAAATCAATTTTAGTACCTTTGCAAAGATTTTTATGAATTTTATAAATAGTCAAATATAATATATGGGAAGAGCATTTGAATATAGAAAAGCAGCCAAGATGAAACGTTGGGGGAATATGGCTCGTGTTTTTACGAAATTAGGAAGACAGATTACAATTGCTGCCAAAGATGGAGGTCCTGACCCTGATACGAATCCTCGATTAAGAGTTTTGATGCAGCAGGCTAAAAAAGAAAATATGCCCAAAGATAATGTTGAACGTGCAATCAAGAAGGCTACTTCTAAAGATGAGACAGACTACAAGGAGATAGTATATGAGGGATATGGACCGAATGGTATAGCAATTGTAGTGGAGACGGCGACCGATAATTCAACAAGAACAGTTGCTAATGTGCGTAGCTATTTTAACAAGAATGGTGGTTCACTTGGAACTACCGGTTCTTTGGAGTTTTTATTTGACCATAAATGTGTTTTCCATGTAACCAAAACAGATGGAATTGATTTAGATGAGTTAGAGTTAGAGTTGATTGATTATGGTGTTGATGAGTTGGTCGAAGATGAGGGTGAATTTGTTATTTATGGAGAATTCAAATCTTATTCGTCTATTCAAAAATTCTTGGAAGAAGAAAAAGGACTGGAGATAACTACTGCTGAATTTGAAAGAATACCAAACGATGTGAAAGAATTAAATGAAGAACAAAAACAAGCTGTGCAAAAACTCATTGATAAGATAGAAGATGATGATGATGTGCAAAATGTTTTTCACAATATGGGCTAATTATTAATCCAATCAACTATTTTATTTTAACCAAAACGCTGAAACAATGAAATTATCTTTAATGGAAAAAGTTAAGAAAAAAGATATACTCTCTAATTTCTTGACAATAGATTATCTGCCTCGCTGGGTTGTACTTTGTTTAGATGTTTTTTTGGTGAGTTTAGCTTTCTTTGCTTCTTACTTGTTTGCTAAAAATATTTTCTTGAGTGAACATACGGTAATTGTATTACCTATTTTTATTCGTTTTATTATTTTTATGGCTATCCAAGTCTTTTTCTTTGCCATATTTCAGACTTATTCAGGAGTTTTGAGACTCTCTGGCTATGTCGATGCCACCAAACTGTTTCTTGCTGTATTAAGTGCTACTGTCTCCTTTGCAATTCTTAATTTTATTAGTCAATATTTTTTTGATTTTCAACTCTGTTTTTACGTAACGATTTTATTTTATGGAGTTTCTTCTTTTTTCCTTCTTTTCTTACTTCGATTAGGAGCGAAAACAACCTTCGACTTTTTATCACTGAATGTTGGGAAATCAATTCCGGTTATGATATTTGGAACAAAATCAGAAGGAGTCGCCATTGCTAAATTGATAAGAAGTTCAAATCATAATAAGTATCGCTTGGTTGGATTTATTAGTACCAATTCAATGTACACAAAAAAAGTCTTAATGGGGGTGAAAGTTTTTGATTTTAATGAAGAGAATATAAAATATAAAATATCAAAAAAAGCACAGGCTGTTATTGTTTCGTATGAAAAAATGTTAGAAATAGACCCTAAAAAGGATTTGGATATTTTTATAAATAACGGTTTAACCGTTCTTAATGTTCCTCCTGTTGAAGTGTGGGACAGTGATACGCCTTCGATTCGACAAATAAAAGCTATTAAAATTGATGATTTGTTAAATCGTCCACAAATCAAAATTTCAACACAGAATATTTCTGCTCAAATTAATGGAAAAGTAGTGCTTATAACTGGTGCTTGTGGGTCTATTGGAAGTGAAATCGTTCGTCAATGTGTTAATTTTCAACCAAAATTGATTGTTCTTCTTGATAACTCAGAAACCCCAATGCACGAACTCTCTTTGAGATTAAAAGAAGAATATCCGAAACAAACTTTTGTTGAATTTCTTGGAGATGTCCGGAATATAGATAGAATGGAATTGGCTATGGAAAGATATCAACCTTATATTGTTTTTCATGCGGCAGCTTACAAGCATGTACCTTTGGTTGAAAATAATCCTACTGAAGGAATTCAAGTCAATGTTTTAGGAACTAAAAATATGGCTGATTTATCGGTTAAATATAATGTTAGTCGATTTGTGATGATTTCTACAGATAAAGCTGTTAATCCAACCAATGTGATGGGAGCTTCAAAACGTATTGCTGAAATTTATGTTCAATCTTTGAATAATAAACTGCTCAATAAAACAAAATTTATTACTACTCGTTTTGGGAATGTGTTGGGTTCTAATGGTTCTGTAATACCATTGTTTAAAAGACAAATAAAAAAAGGTGGCCCCGTTACTGTAACGCACCCTGATATTATTCGGTATTTTATGACTATACCTGAAGCTTGTTTATTAGTGCTTGAAGCAGGAGCTACCGGAAAAGGAGGAGAAATTTTTGTTTTTGATATGGGAGAGCCTGTAAAAATTGCAGATTTAGCCAAAAGAATGATTAGTCTTGCCGGATATATTCCAAATACTGATATACAAATAAAATATACCGGCCTAAGAGAGGGTGAAAAACTTTATGAAGAATTATTGAATCAAAAAGAGATAACACAGAAAACACACCATGAGAAAATTATGATAGCGAAGGTACGTGAGTATAATTATGATGAAGTTGCACGAAAAATAGATAATTTAATAAAAAACAGCTATTTGTGTAAAAATTTTGTGACTGTTTCAGAGATGAAAGAGATTGTTCCTGAATTTAAGAGCAACAACTCTATTTATGAGAAGTTAGACGTTGATACTGAAATCTAATGAAAGAGCTTATCTTACTTTTCGAAGTGTTTATAAAGAAATATCCTTATGTTTCTATTCTTTTCTCCGCTTCTATTGGCTATTTAGTAATGCCGATAGTATTACAAATAGCTAAAAAATATAATTTAGTTGTTGGTCCTAATAAACGCACTTCACACAATGGTAAAATTCCTTTTGTCGGAGGTGTTAATATTTTCATTTCCTTCTTTACCGCTGTCATCCTTTTAACAAACCAAGCTTTTAGCCAAGTACAATTTTCAATACTTGGGCTTTTTATTATTTTGTTAATTGGATTTGTCGATGATTTAATTAATATAAAAGTTTCATGGAAATTAATAGGGGAGTTCGTTGCAGGTTTTTGTTTAATCGTTTTAGCTGATGTTAGAGTTAAGAGTTTACACGGCTTTTTCGGGATATATGGAATTGATATTTTTTCAAGTTATATACTCTCTTTTTTTGTTTTTATAGCTTTAATTAATGCTATTAATCTCATTGATGGAATAGATGGATTAGCTTCCGGTTTAGGAATTATTTATTCCTTATTTTTTGCTATTTATTTTCAATTGGCTGAAAGTAAATCTCTTTCAATAACAGCTTATGTTCTGACAGGGTCGTTGTTCATATTCTTTTTTTATAATGTCTTTTCTAAAAAAAGAAAACTTTTTATGGGGGATTCTGGTTCTCTTCTTTTGGGCTATATGGTGGTCTTATTTGCTTTTAGATTTAGCGATATGAATGCTTTTGGTACGGTGCAACCACAATACCATATTGAGCATGTGCCTTCTGTTCTCTTTTCTCTTTTAATAGTGCCTATCTTTGATACAATAAGAGTTATACTTACACGAATGAAAAAAGGAATTTCGCCTTTTAAAGCAGATAGAAATCATATTCATCATTTACTATTGAAATTAGACTTTAAGCATATTCAGGCATCTCTAATATTGATAGTTATAACGATTCTATTTACAATTTTAGGAATCTTGTTGAAGGATTTACCGATTGGAATTGTTATTTTTATTGATTTTTTATTGGCAACTTTTTTAATTTCCTATTTGTGGAACTTAATTAATAAAAAGAACGCTTTACAAGAATAGTTTTATAATTCCATCAATGATTTCAATAGAGCAGGTTACAGTTAGTTTTGGTAGTCAAATACTTTTTGATAAAGTCGGTTTTTTAATCAATCCCAAAGAGAGAATTGCCCTTGTTGGAAAGAATGGTGCAGGAAAATCTACATTGTTGAAATTGATTGCAGGGTTGGAAACGCCTACATCGGGTCAAATCAATAAAGTCTCTGATTTGAAAATCGGTTATCTTCCTCAACATATGATTCATAATGATGACAAGACCGTTATGGAGGAGGCAAAAGAGGCTTTTCAGGATATTATTACAACGCAAAACCAAATAGACGAAATTACGCAACAACTGACCGAAAGAACAGACTATGAGTCGGATAGTTACAATCAATTGGTTGAAAAAATCTCTCATCTGACCGAACATTTACAAATTATTAATAGTGGGAATTTTCATAGTGAAATAGAGAAAACGCTTTTAGGACTTGGTTTTTTACGAACCGATTTTGATAGAAAGTGTACGGAATTTAGTGGTGGTTGGCGAATGCGAATTGAATTGGCTAAAATATTATTGCAACGCCCTGATGTTCTGCTGTTAGATGAGCCAACTAACCATTTGGATATTGAGTCGATTCAATGGTTGGAAAGTTTTCTTTTAAACTCCAATTCAGCAGTTCTGTTGGTTTCTCACGATAAGGCTTTCTTGGATAATATTACGACACGAACGGTTGAAATCTCACTTGGGAAAATCTACGATTACAATGTCAATTATTCCAAATACAAACAGTTGAGAAAGGAGCGTTACGAACAGCAGGTTCGTGCTTACGAAAATCAACAAAAGATGATTCAAGAAACGGAAGATTTTATCGAAAAATTTCGTTATAAAGCGACAAAAGCCGTTCAAGTACAATCACGCATAAAACAGTTGGAGAAAATAGAACGCATTGAAATTGACCAGCAAGATAATAGTGCTTTGAATTTGAAATTTCCACCTGCTCCTTCGTCCGGAATTATTCCTGTGGAGGTGGAGTATTTGTCAAAATCGTATGGAAATCATTTGGTGTTGGATAAAATCGGAATGATTATCAATAGAGGTGAAAAAGTGGCATTCGTTGGGAAGAATGGAGAGGGTAAAAGTACGCTTGTGAAGTGCATTATGAACGAGATTGAGTATTCGGGAAAGTTGAAAACCGGACACAATGTGAAAATCGGTTATTTTGCTCAAAATCAAGCCTCACTTTTGGACGAAAATTTGACGGTTTTTGAAACAATAGACAATGTTGCAGTGGGCGATATTCGTACTAAAATTCGTGATGTTTTGGGTGCATTTATGTTTGGTGGAGATGCTTCGGATAAGAAAGTTAAAGTGCTTTCAGGTGGAGAGCGTAGCCGATTGGCGATGATAAAATTGCTTTTAGAACCTGTTAATCTCTTGATACTTGATGAGCCAACCAACCATTTGGATATTCCATCAAAAGAGGTGCTGAAAAAGGCTATCAATGATTTTAACGGAACGGCAATTATTGTGTCGCACGATAGGGAGTTTTTGGACGGATTGGTAACGAAAATTTACGAATTTGGTAACAAAAAAGTGAGAGAGCATTTGGGTGGAGTTTATGAGTTTTTGGAAAGGAAGCGAATGGAGAATCTGCAGGAATTGGAGCGAGTACAAAAACAGAAAGTAGAATATTCGGCAAAAGAGACAATTATTTCGGAAAACAAATTGGATTATGAAGCACGAAAAGAGTTGAATAGGGAGATTCGTAAGGCTGAAAAAACAGTACAAAAAGCTGAAAATGAGGTGGGACAATTGGAAGAGGAAATAACGGAGATGCAAACCAAACTCTCCAATCCTGAGAAAGCCTCCGATGCTGAATTTGTGATGCAGTTACAGAAAAGAGAGAGAGAATTAGAACAGAAAATGTACGAGTGGGAAATTTCAAGTGAAAAGTTAGAGGAGTTAAAAGCGAAATTAAATTAACAGATGAAAAGGACAACTTTCATTCTTATTTTTTCAATCTTTGTTATTTCTGTTTTCGGACAGTACAATAGGGATACTTTTTTTTGTCAAAGGCTTGAATTAAAACCTATCAATTACAAAGAATTGATTATTCCCACGGTATTAGTTGGGTATGGTATTTTGGCTTTTAGTAACGAAAGTGTTAAGAGTTTTGATAATACAATAAAAAATCAGTTTAATCCGAACCGTAGTAAAATAAGGTTAGATGATTATCTACAATTTACCCCCACTTTGACTGTTTATGGCTTGAACCTTGTTGGTGTTGAAGGTAAGCATAATTTTTTCGATAGAACAATGCTAATCGGAATGGCAAGTGCGATAATGGTAACGACTGTTTATAGTACAAAACATTTTACGCATATTTTACGTCCTGATAATTCTACGCACAATTCGCTTCCTTCGGGACATACGGCTATGGCTTTTATGGGTGCTGAATTTCTCTATCAAGAGTACAAAGAGAAGTCTATTTGGTACGGAGTAGCCGGATATTCTGTAGCCGGATTGACAGGTTTTTTAAGAATATACAACAATCGACATTGGTTCTCTGATGTTCTTACAGGTGCAGGAATAGGTATTTTAAGTACCAAAATGTCTTATTATCTTTATCCTTATTTGAAAAAGAAGCTATTTTATAACAATAACAATGTAGCAGGTGTGGTTTTACCCTATTATAATGGGCGAGATTATGGACTGGCTATGTCAGTACGATTTTAATATGAGTGATAAAAAAGGAACACTTTATCTGATTCCTACAACGTTGGGAAATAATGATTTAGATAAGATAATGCCACGAAAAAATGAGCAAATAATTTCCAATACAAAAGTTTTTATTGTAGAGAACTTGCGTACGGCAAGGCGTTTTCTTAAATTGGTTAATCGGAATATTAATATTGATGAATTAACTTTTTTTGAACTCAATCAGCATACCGATTTAACGCATATTTCCTCTTATTTGAAACTTATTTTTGAGGGAAAAGATGTTGGGATTTTGTCCGAAGCGGGTTGTCCAGCCATTGCTGACCCAGGTGCTGATGTTGTGGCAATTGCTCAAAAACAAGACATTCACGTAGTGCCACTTATTGGTGCATCGTCTATTTTGCTTTCGCTTATGGCATCAGGATTTAACGGGCAGAGTTTTGCTTTTCTTGGGTATCTTCCTGTCAAACAGCCTGAAAGAATAAAGTCGCTAAAAAAGATAGAAAGTAGAATATATGCCGAGCGTCAAACGCAGATTTTTATCGAAACACCTTACCGAAATATGAAAATGTTGGACGATATTATCTCTACGTGCCGACCAACAACAAAACTTTGCATCGCTGTTGATATTACACTTGATACCGAATTCATCAAAACAAAGACCGTCAAAGAGTGGAAAAAACAGAAACCAAACTTAAATAAACGACCTTGCATTTTTCTTTTGTACCAGTAAAATAGGAAATTAGAGAAAATAAAACAGTAGTCAGAAATAATTTGACCAATAAATCTACTTCCTCCAACGCTTTATTAAATCTTGATAGGCATCTATTCGTCTATCTCTAAAAAATGGCCACCAACGTCTAACGGTTTCGGTGCGTTGAAGGTCAATATCCACAACGATATTTTCCTCTTTTTCGGACGATGCTTGTGCTAAAATTTCGCCTTGCTGTCCTGCTACAAAACTACTGCCCCAAAAGGTAATTCCATTGGTTTGCAAAGATGGGTCTTTTTCGTATCCTACTCGGTTACAGGATACAACAGGAATACCATTGGCTACCGAATGCGAACGCTGAATGGTTATCCACGCCTCACGCTGATTGGCTTTTTCTTGTTCGGTATCACTGCTTTCCCAACCGATAGCTGTCGGATAAATTAAAATATCTGCTCCTGCCATTGTCATCAATCGTGCCGCCTCAGGATACCACTGGTCCCAGCAGACAAGCACTCCCAACGTTCCAATCGATGTTTTTATCGGTTCAAATCCCAAATCTCCTTCTGTGAAGTAGAACTTTTCGTAATAAGCCGGGTCGTCCGGAATGTGCATTTTGCGATATTTTCCAGCAATCGTGCCATCTTTTTCAAGCACGACAGCAGTATTGTGATACAAACCTTTGGCTCGTTTTTCAAACAACGAAAGTACAATAACTACACCCAACTCTTTGGCTAATTTCCCAAAATAGTCGGTAGAAAATCCCGGTATTTCTTCTGCTTGATTGAAAATGGTAACATCTTCTGTTTGACAGAAATAAAGTCCATTGTGCAACTCCTGTAAAACAATCAGTTCAGCACCTTTATCGGCTACCGAACGAATGTTTTTTGTTAGTTTTTCAATATTCTTGTTTCTATCTTCTCCGTTGGCTTGTTGTATAATTCCTACTTTCATATGTTTGTAATAATAGTTTAATTTTTATCTTAAATAAAATGATATTGCATTGTTACACAGTGCAATGAACCGTGCTGTTTAATCAGTGCATTGCAATCTATCGCAACGATTTTTCTATTTGGAAAAGCTGTTTTAAGTTTTTCAATGACCAATTTATCCGTTTCACAATTATAAATAGGTAAAAGCACCGATTTATTCATTATCAAAAAATTAGCGTATGTGGCTGGAAGTCGGTTATTATCCTCATCGTATATCGCTTTGGGCATTGGTAGAGCAATTAAACGATACGGATTTTCTTTTTTTGTTTGGAATGTTTTTAATTCCTCTTCCATTTTTTGTAACTGGTCAAAATGCTCATCGTTTTTATCTTTGCATTGAACGTAAGCAATTGTTTCCGTGTCACAAAAACGTGCCAATGTATCGATATGGCTGTCGGTATCATCGCCTTGCAAAGCACCATTTTTAAGCCAAAGAATACGCTCAGCACCCAAATATTTTTTTAGCTTTTTCTCTATTTTCTTTTTGCTTAAATCGTTTCTATTTTTTGATAAAAGACATTTTTCAGTTGTTAAAATCGTATCTTTGCCATCGCTTTCAATACTTCCGCCTTCCAAAACAAAATTAAGATGATTTTTACGTTTTATTTTTTTAGAAAAGACCTTATTGTTAAAAAGTTCTTTTGTTATTTGGTTGTCTTTATCGGCTGAAAATTTAAGACCCCAACCATTAAAACAGAAATCTAAAAGACAGTGTTTTTTATTTTTCACAACCGAAATTGGAGCGTGGTCTCTTGCCCAAGTGTCGTTATTAGGGATTTCTTGATAGATGATATTATCTTGTGAAAGATGTGAAAGTTTTGCTTTGGCAAAAGAAATATCTTCACACACAACGAGTAGTTTTTGTTCTTTGACTACCTCATAGGCAATGGCTTGAAAGCACGTAACAACCTTGTCCAAATTCTCTTTCCAATCCGTGTTTTGATGTGGAAAAGTGAGTTGTATCATCTTTTGCTGTTCCCATTCGGCAACCATTCTTTTTGTTGATTTATTTCCCATCTTTATTCAACTTATATTTCATTGTTTTGTCTATTATTATTATTCCCGTATCTTGTAGATAACGAATAACAGGAATAATGTCCGATTCATTTATATTGGTGTTTTGTACAATTTTTTCCAAAGAAAGAGATTTTTCTTTTAATAGACTTATAACTTTGGTTTCTATTTTTTTGAACTCTTTATTTTGTTTTTTGCTCTTCTTCTTTTTCAAACAGACATCACAAGTACCACAATCTTTTGCATTTTCTTCGTCAAAATATTGGAGCAATAACTTTGACCGACAAATATCTTCCGATTGAGCATAATGTAGCATTTTGGTTACTTGTTTTTTGTGTCTTTTTTTTCTGTCATCATAACTTGCTGAGGTTATTTCCAACTCTGACTGTGCTACTCTTTCGTGTGTGAAATGTAGAAAAGGTGTTTTTTTTCTTGGAATAAATTGGATAATTCCGACTTTGGCTAACTCCACAAGCGATTCATATATTTCTTGTGTGGTTAATTGAGTTCTTTTAGCCAATGTCTCTTCGTTAATAGGAGTTAAATCAGCAAAAAGTCCCGTATAAGACCTTAATAAGTTATGTAAAACCTTTTCTGTCTTTTCACTTCTATCGTTCTTATATAAATCCTCTTTTTTAACAATGATTTTGACCAATGAGCGACTATCTTCTTCGTTTGTAAGGTATAAATATCCTGCTTGTTCCAAAATTTTAATCGCATTGTGAGTGATGAGCATCGGTTGTTTGAACTTTTTACAAAAATCAATTAAATCAAATACAAAAACTGCTTCCAATCCATATCCAACTGCCACTTCATAATAATTTCCCAAAGCATCGTATATCTCTTTGATTTTCTTTCTCGTGGGGAAAGTATCTGTTATTCTCTTTTTCAGTTTGGTTTCGTCCGTATTATTGAAAAGTAAAACGGCGTATGCTTTTTTCTCATCACGTCCCGCTCGTCCCGCTTCCTGAAAATAGGCTTCCAAGGCATCAGGTAAGTCTAAATGTACAACTGTTCGTACGTCAGGCTTGTCGATTCCCATTCCAAAAGCATTGGTGCAGACAATAACGCGTGTTTTATCCGACTTCCAACGTTCTTGTCGAGCATCTTTCTCTTCAAATCTGATTCCTGCGTGATAATTTTCTGCAGAAATACCATTTTTCATCAAAAAATCAGCTATTTCTTTTGTCTTTTTCCTGTTTCTAACATAAACGATTGATGTTCCCTGTACAGAATTAAGAATATGTAGTAAGGTCTCTTCTTTTTTTTCTGTATTCCGAACAATGTAGGATAAGTTTTTTCGAAGAAAAGATTTTTTAAAGACATTCTTCTTGGTGAATTTTAACTGCTGTTGAATATCTTTTACGACTTCTTTGGTCGCAGTTGCCGTAAGAGCCAATAGGGGAACATTAGGAAAAAAATCTCGTATCTCAGCTATTTTGAGATAAGCCGGACGAAAATCATATCCCCATTGACTAATACAATGTGCCTCATCAACGGCTATCAAACAGATTTTCATCTGTTGTACTTTGGTCTTGAAAATGGTTGTATTCAATCTTTCCGGTGAAAGATATAGGAATTTATATGCTCCAAAAACAGCATTTTCAAGTGTGATTAATATTTCTTTGGAATTCATTCCGGAATAAATCGCTGCTGCTTTTATATTTTTCGTTTTCAGGTTTTCAACTTGGTCTTTCATTAAAGCAATGAGTGGAGTAACCACAAGACAGACGCCTTCCATAGCCAAGGCTGAAACTTGAAATGTAAGCGACTTACCACCACCGGTGGGCATTAACCCAAGTGTATCTTTTCCTGAAAGAATACTCTCAATGATGCTTTGTTGGAGTGGGCGAAAATCGCTGTATCCCCAGTTCTCTTTTAATATATCGTGAATTGTTCTCAAAATAGTGATTTAATAACAAAAAAAAGGAGCGTAAAGTTTATAAGAATCAAACAAAAAGTATGGTTGAATTCGGAAGCGAAAACAATGATTTTTAAAAAGATATTATTTTTTCTAAAATAAATTTGTAAGAAAAAAAAACTGTTGTATATTTGTAGCGATAAATTATTTTTTAACTTAATATATTAAATCATGAAAAAAACTACAAGATTTTTGGCTACTATGCTAATGTTAGTGGCTACTATGAGTTTTAGTGCTAATGCACAATATTTTACTGACTATGGTAAAATAAACAGAGCAGGCAATGACCGTTATTTGAATTCCCTTGAAGTTCAAAGAGGTGGTTCTAGCTATTTATTTTTGAACATTAATCAAGCACCGGATGGTGATGTTTACATCGACAAAACAGATGCTTGTAATGTTATAGAGGTTGCACCGGGTGGAACAGTGAAATTTATTCCAAATTGGACAGGTGTTTGGATGGGAGTTGCTGTTCTTATTGACTGGGACAAAGATTTTACTTTTGATGTTGATATGGCAAATGGCGAGTATATTGTTAAAAGCAATGGATGGAGTGACGGAGTTAAACCTGTTGAATTTACTGTTCCTGCTGACAAGGCAGAAGGTGAATACCGTTTGCGTTATATGATTGATTGGGTAGATGATGAATTGGGAACAGATGGTAACCCCAAAAACTTACCACACGCAAATGCTGCTGATAATCCTGCTGGAAATTTACTTTCAAACAATGGTGGTTCTGTTATCGATTTTGTATTAAAAGTAACTGCTACACCTAAAGAAGTTGTTGCTCCTCCAACGATTACAGGTGGACTAGAACATGGTGCTATATTATTAAAAGGAGATGACCGTACCGTACCTCCTGCTATAATTACTGCAGAAGCAGGTGCTTTAATTAAATATACAACAGATGGTAGTAACCCTGTTACTTCTGCAACTGCTGTAGAAACAGCAACAAATACAGTTGAAGTTGCTTTAACTGAAGCTGTAACAGAGGTTAAAGCCTTTGCTTTTAAAGGAACTGCTCCAGCAACAGATGATTGTATTTCTATCGTTTCACTTAAAGCACCAAAAAGAATTTCTACTGAATTAGGAAAAGAGTATCATGTTGTATTCCAAAGAAATGGTGGTGTTTCTGCATTGCAAGAAGGTGACCCATTAACACTTCAAGAGTACGTTCCTATGCAAGAAAATCAAATTTTTGTATTTGCTAAAGCTGCAACAGTTGGATTATATACTTTGACATCAAAATCAGGAAATGTTGTTGAATTTTCTGCTAGTCGTTTTAGAAATGGTGCAACACCAGTAGAACTTCGTATTGTACAGTATAAAGAAACAGAGAATTTCGAGATAGAGCGTAAAGATAATACAAACCAAGGAATGAATCCTTGGGGAGGTTTTGTAAATGAAAATGAAATTGGAGAATACGATAATGGAGACCTTTCTAATGAAGTGAAATTTGTTCCAACAGATTTAACTTTCTTTGAAAATTCTTATGTAACTATTGGAGGATTTGAAGGAACTTGGTATGATTGTAGTGGAACAGGGCATCCAAAATATCAAGATGCTAACTTGGGAAGTTTTTCAACAACAATAGACTTTGGAGGTGAAATACAAGCAAAACCTGAAATTGCAAATGGAGTTAGTATGTTTTATAGTATAGATGGTGGAGCTTTTGTTGAAGTACCACTTCCTAAACTACCTGTTGCACCAGATTCAGCTACACCGGAAGAGGATAAATACAAACATTATGGTACAACTTCAATTGATGTTTCTTCATTAAGTGACGGAGAGCATACAATTACAGTTTATTATCATTCAGTTATTGGTGATAAATATGATAGTAACTTAGGTGCTAACTATACAGCTAAATTCAAAAAAGTAACTACAGGTGTAGATGAAATAACATTACAACAAGGTGTTTCTGTAAATAACGGTATCATCACTGTGAAAGGTGTTGAGAACTTTGAAGTATTCTCACTTGCAGGACAACAAGTAAATGCTAAACAAAAACTTCAAGCAGGTGTTTACATTGTAAAATTAAATGATGCTGCACTTAAAGTGGTAGTTAAATAATAGAGGTCAGAAGACTGAGAAGTCTAAAAGATAATTAAACAAATGGTAGAGATGCAATTTTATTGTGTCTCTACTTTTTTTATTGTAATAATGTGGTCATTGAGCATGTCGAAATGACAAAAGGGTAAAATAATAACGTGGCTTCGACAAAGCTCAGCCACCAAATAAAAAAAACTAAAAACCAATAACCAATGCCTAATAGTCAAAAAATCTTACTCTTTAATCACTAAAGACTAATTACAACAGCAATGTCACCGAAATAAAAGTTTCTTTCTTTGGAGAGCAAAATAATTAAACAAGATACAATTGATTGTGTCTCTACTTTTTAAAATGGTATTTAGAACATAACTAAACTAGTTGTTTTCTAAAAAAATAAAACCACGCTACAAAATCTGTAACGTGGTTTCTTGTTGTCCCACCAGGATTCGAACCTAGACTGGCTGAACCAAAATCAGGAGTGCTACCATTACACCATGGGACAATCCTACATATATTTAATCGCTAAAAGCGAGTGCAAAAATAAAACAACTTTTTGAAATAACAAAATTTAATGTTAGAAAATTACTCAACAATAAGAAGAAAATAGTTTTTCTTTCCCTTTTGTGCTAATATGTACTTTCCTTGAAGTAGAAAATCTGTTGTAATTTCCATATTCTGGTCTGTTATTTTCTCTTTATTGATACTCACACCACCGTTTTGTACCATCTTTCTCATCTCTCCTTTGGAGTTAAACACAGGTGCTTTTTCTGTTAGTAAATCAATAGCCGGAACATTATTTTCAAAAAGTTCTCTGCTAACAGTATATTGAGGAACTCCATCAAAAACAGCCAAAAGTGTTTCTTCATCTAAACTTTTCAATGCTTCTGATGTCGCATTTCCAAATAAAATATTAGATGCTTGTAATGCCATTTCTAAATCTTCTTTAGAGTGTACTAATTCAGTCACTTCGGCAGCTAATCTTTTCTGTAAAGCACGACGATGAGGTGCTTCGTTATGTTCTGCTATTAAATTATTAATCTCATCTTGTGGAATAGAGGTGAAAATTTTGATATACTTCTGAGCATCTTCATCTGAAACATTTAACCAGAACTGATAAAATTTGTAAGGAGAAGTGTATCGTCTATCCAACCAAACGTTACCGGATTCTGTTTTACCAAATTTCCCTCCGTCTGCTTTTGTTATTAACGGACAAACCAAAGCAAAGGCTTCTCCACCATCCATTTTGCGTATCATTTCTGTTCCGGTAGTAATATTTCCCCACTGGTCAGAACCTCCCATTTGCAAACGACAGTTTTTATTTTTATACAAATAATAAAAATCATAACCTTGCAAAAGTTGATACGAAAATTCGGTAAATGACATTCCGGCGCTTGATTCACTTCCCAAACGTTTTTTAACGGACTCTTTCGCCATCATATAGTTGACAGTAATATGCTTTCCTATATCTCGTATGAAGTTCAAGAAACCGTAATCTTTCATCCAGTCATAATTATTAACCAACTCTGCTGCATTTTCAGCATCACTATCAAAATCTAAAAACTTAGACAATTGCTTTTTGATTGACTCTTGATTGTGACGGAGTGTTTTTTCATCCAACAAGTTACGTTCTGCCGATTTCATTGAAGGGTCACCAATCATTCCTGTTGCACCTCCGATAAGTGCGATTGGTTTGTGTCCTGCACGTTGAAAATGACGCAACATCATCACACCTACCAAATGTCCGATGTGTAACGAGTCAGCCGTTGGGTCAATACCAACGTAGGCTGTTGCCATTCCCTCTTTTAATAAATCTTCTGTTCCCGGCATTACGGTGTGAATCATTCCACGCCATTCTAATTCTTTTATAAAATCCATATTTCTATCTATTATATTCTAATTTTCAGAATGCAAAGATAATTCTTTTTACTTCAAAAAGGAAATAATTCGTTAAATCAAAACCATAAGAGTTAATTGTTGATTAATCGCTTGATTGTTTTTAATTGATGGGTATATTTTAGGGTAGTTTTAGAGATAATTCCTCGCTCGTCTATCGTCTCTATTTTAACATATCCGGAAGCGTGAATAATTTGATTGGGATTAATTAAAATTCCAACGTGGACTATTTTATGGTCTTCATTTTCAAAGAAAGCTACATCTCCTGATTTTGATTGAGAAAGAGAAGTAACGATTTTCCCCTTTTCTACTTGTTGCGAGGCATCACGTGGTAATTGTTTTCCTAACATTGAGAATATTATTTGTACAAATCCCGAACAGTCAATTCCCATTGCACTTTTACCTCCCCAAAGATAAGGAGTATTGAGATATTGTAATGCTAATTCAATAATGTTTTGAGTCTTTTGTTTAATGTCTTCTAATTGGTAAGTTTCTCCGAACAACTCAAATTTATTTTGTGTTAATTTAGGGATAAGACTGCCACCAGAGAGTAACATTTTTTCATTGTTGGATATTTTTGTACAAATAGCACAACTTGATTTTAGAACAGAGATATTAGATGTCTTTTGTTGTGTTTGCCTAAAATCTTTTTTGTGTAAACAACTTGTAGAAACCCAACCTTTGTAGTCATCTGTTAAGTTACGAACGAAAAACCAACCCTCTTTTTCCTCCAAAATTTCTATTTGTTCGCCAAAAAGAAGTTGAGAAACCATTTCTGCTTTTTCAGAACTTTCCGAACGTAAAGCGATTAATGGAATAGAAATAATTGTAAACATAATGCTTTTGATATAATTGAAAACACAAAAATACCTAATTTATACACATTTCAAAACAGAAGATAACCATTTTTTCCAAATAAATGATTAAATTCGCACTTTAAAACAGAATTTGATTATAAAGTAATATCTATGAATTTTGTAAAAAATAGAATTGGCGAAATTTTACTTCGGATACTTCTTCTTGTTGGGTTGGTAATTATTATTGTACAATTTTTCCCAAATGATAAAAAGTTTAAATACTTTTATGAAGTTGGTAAGCCTTGGAATTATGAACTTTTGACGGCATCTTTTGATTTTCCCATTTACAAAACAAAAAATCAATTAGAAAAAGATAAAGAGAATTTACTAAAAAATTACTCGCCTTATTTTCAGAAAGATGAGAAGTGCTATTCTATTCAATATAATCGTTGGTTGGAAGAATGGAATAAAAGAAATGAAGATAAACCAACTTACTTAGTTTATGTGCAGTCCAAAATGAGAAAAATCTACAATCAAGGGATTATTTCTTATGCGGATTATGAACGAGTACAACGCAAAGGAAAAAATGAGATTTCGTTGGTTAAGCCAAATCGAGAGGTTGTTCTTGTTGCAGTAGATGAACTTTATACGCCTAAAACAGCCTATGAAGAACTTCTTTTTAATCGACCGTTCTCTATTTCTCCCGAAGAACTGACTGATTATAATCTCAATCTTTTTCTTATTCCTAATTTGAGATATGATAGTATTATGTCCGAAAAGGTAAAGGCTGATAAAATTAAAAATTTATCTAAAACATTAGGAATGGTACAGACAGGAGAGAAGATTATCAATAAAGGAGAAATTGTTACTGCTCAAAGTTTTGCTATTCTTAATTCACTGAAAATAGAGTTGGAAAGTCGTACTTCTACATTTCGTGAAACATCATTTGTGCTTTTGGGAGAAATCATATTAATTACAGTGTTATTAATACTTTTCTTTTCCTATTTTTTCCTATTCCGTAGAGAGATTTATGATAGTTTCAAATTGTTGTTGTTTTTCTCACTGCTTATGGTAATGATGATTGGGTTGGTAGCTATTGTAATGAATTTTACTGTATTTTCGTTAGCGGTTATTCCTTTTGCTGTTTTACCAATTATTATTCGTGTCTTTTTTGATTCTCGAACAGCACTCTTTTCACATGTGATTGCGATTTTATTAATTTCTTTTTTGGCTAAAAATCCTTTTGCTTTTATTGTAATACAGATGATTGCGGGAATTGTAGCTGTTAGTGGTTTAAAAGATATGACGGCAAGAGGACAGCTTACACAGACAGCATTTTATGTTTTTGGGGCTTATGTTATTTCTTATTTTGGATTCTCATTGATATCTGAAGGAGATATAAAACTGATAGATTATGTGGAGGTTGCTTACTATTTTCTAAGTTCTGTTTTATTGCTTTTCACTTATATTTTGATTTATGTTTTTGAAAAATTATTTGGGTTGGTTTCTTCGGTAACTCTGGTTGAACTGACGAATATCAACAGTGATTTTATGTTGAAATTTGCCGAAGTGGCTCCCGGAAGTTTTCAGCACTCTTTGCAGGTTTCCAATTTAGCAGCGGAAGCGGCAAAGAAAATCAATGCCAATAGCCTATTGGTGCGTACAGGTGCTTTGTATCACGATATTGGGAAGATGAAACACCCTGAATATTTTATTGAAAATCAAGGTGGAGGAGAAAATCCACTGCTTGAAATGAGTTATGAGGAAGCTTCTAAGGCCATTGTTAATCACGTTACCGACGGTATAGAAATGGCGAGAAAACAACGACTTCCGGAGCAAATCATTGTTTTTATCTCAACACATCACGGAAAAAGTGTTACAAGATATTTCTACAATTCATTTGTTAATGAAAATCCGAACGTTACTCCGGATATAGAAAAATTTAGTTATCCTGGGCCTTTACCTTACAGTAAGGAAATGGCTATTTTGATGATGGCAGATGCTGTGGAGGCTCGTTCCAGAACACTAGGGGAATATACTGAAGAGAGCATAAGAGCAATGGTCGAGGATATGATTAATATGCAGATATCAGAAGGACAGTTCAAAGATGCACCGATTAGTTTTAAAGATGTAGAGGCTGTTAAAGAGGTACTAACAGAAAAAGTACAGAATATCTATCACAATAGGATTAAATATCCCGAGTTAAAAGAAAATGATGAGGAGTAACAGCTCTTTTCTCTCTTGTGAACCAATTCCTAATGTGCGTGTTGGAATAGTTGGTGTGGGTGTTCGTGGCTTAAAAGCTGTTGAGCGTTTTGTGCATATCAAAGGTTCTCAAATAACTTATCTTTGTGATAAAAACACTGATATGCTCAACCAATCTCTTACTGTTATTCCTTCTACTTATGAACAACCGCTTTTAACGGAAGATTGGAAAGTGCTTTGTCAATCGGATAATGTAGATTTAGTTTATATCTGTACCGACTGGATGTCGCATAGCGAAATTGCTCTTTTTGCGATGCAATGTGGTAAACATACAGCTGTGGAAGTTCCTGTGGCAATGACTGTTGCTGATTGCTGGAAATTGGTAGATACTGCTGAGAAAGAGAAACGACATTGTGTTATTTTGGAGAACTGTTGTTATGATACCTTTGAACTGACTACGCTTAATATGGTTGAGAAGGGATTTTTTGGAGATATAATCCACGCAGATTGTGGTTACATTCACGATTTAAGGTGCTTGAACTTTTCACCTACGCCAACGAGCAAAAAAGGAATGAACCGATTGAAGTATAGCTTGAATTATAATGGCAACATTTATCCAACACACGGATTGGGGGCAGTTTGTTTGGCAATGAATATCAATCGTGGCGATAAATTGACTCGTTTGGTATCAATGTCTTCTCGGCAGCAAGGAATTACAGAATATGCTATTGAACGATTTGGAAGAGAATCGGAAGAAGCAAATCGGAACTACCAGTTGGGAGATATGAATACCACAATTATCTCTACCGAGAAAGGTGGAACGATACTTCTACAGCACAACAGCAACAATCCAAGACCTTATAGCCGAGAGTATGCACTTACAGGAACAAAAGCATTTTGTCAAAAATATCCTACTCATCATTTTTTTAAGAATGAGAAAGTTCTTTCTGAGAAAGAGATAGATGAAACTATGGAAAAATACGAACATCCATTTTTACAACAATATTATAAAGAAGCGGTCAATATCTCGGGCGACCACTTTTTCGATTTTATTATGGATAAAAGGCTAATTTACTGCTTAAATAATGGACTCCCAACTGACCTAAATGTATATGATGCTGCTACTTGGTCGTCTATTGTCGAACTAACAGAACTTTCTGTTGAGAAGGGCAATCAACCTATCGAAATTCCTGATTTTATGAGAGAAAGTTGATGTTAATGTGATAATAGTACTAATATGCACATTCAAAAAACGCCCTTAATTTTCCATTGAGGGATGTGAAATCTAAAGCTTTTCTGTTTTTTTACTTTAAATAAAATCCTCGTAAACTTTTAAAATTTACGAGGACTTTTTATAACTCTTAATTTGTATCTGTTTTGTTGATTTTTATTTAACTAAGACTTTTCTTGTTTGGTTGTTTATTTGTAAAATGTAAACTCCTTTATTTGGAGTAGTGATTGTTAAAGTATTGTTTGTTGAATTAGCATTAAATACCATTTTTCCTGCAAGGTTGAATAATGCTACTCTTTTCTTTGCAACCTCTGTAACTTGAATATCTTTTCCTATCACTGACACATTGTTTTTTAAAGTGATGTTATTTACAGCTGAACTTGTTGATTCTTCAATTGTTTTTGCAGAATTCCACTCATTAAGAGCTTCATATTTCGCTTTTGTTCCTTTGGGTACAATTAATTTGTGTGTCCCTAAAATTCCACTAAAAGCTTTGTTACCAACTGGAAAAGGATTTTCTATTTTAGAAATTATTGTTTTTACATATGCACCATAAAATGCCCAACCGTCTATTTTAGTTACAGAGTTTGGAATAGTAACAGAAGTTAAGTTGGAACACTCAAATGCCATTCCGATTGTTTTAACGCTACTTGGAATCACATAATCTCCTGTTTTACCGGCAGGACAGATAACTATTTCTGATTTGTCTTTGTTAAATAATATTCCATCTTCTACACTAAAATAAGGGTTACTTTCTTCTATTGTAAATTCAGTTATTTGTGAATTGTAGAAAGCATCAGAAGTTCCGTGTATTGTTTTTAGTCCAGAACCTAAATGTACAGATTTTAATTGACGACAATTAGAAATTGCTTCTGCACCAATTTTTTTTACTGTGTTAGGAAGAGAAAGTGAATATAAATCTTCACATATTCTAAATGCTTCTGCTCCGATTTCAATAATTGTCCAATCTTTTTCTAAATGTTTTACTGTTTCCGGAATAACAACATGACCTTGTGCTTTTTTCTCATTGTTTTTGATAACTTTAACCTCGTAAACACCGGTTTTTGTATTTGACGTTATTTCCAAGTTTAATTCTAATTTATCAATTGTAACCTTAAATTCATCACCTTGATTAGGAAATGGTGTTTGTGCATTTACACTAAATGTTGCCACTGTGGCAAAAAGCATCATTATTGAAAAGATGCGTAATCTTAAACTGTTGATTTTTTTCATCTTAATTGTTTGTTTTGTTGTTTTTTATAAAATTTTATTGCTTGAATTAAGAGCTATTTTTAATTATTTTAATTTAATTTATGAGGAAATACAACACTCTATTGGTAAAAAAGTTTGTCATTATTATAAAAATATTTTAATAAAGAGTGTTCTATTTAGTTGTTACACTTCAATGGTTATTTTTGCAGAAAAAATACGTGTTGGGTCTCCAAAAAGAGCAATAGATTCTACCATTACACCACGTGATGGACGGTGCTTCTCAAAATGAACACGCTTGCTATTTAATTTAATTTCTACAGGCTGGTTAAAATCAATTTTATCCAAATAAATCGTTAATTTTCCATTCACTTTGTCAGTAATTTTTTTTGTTGTAATAGCAAATGTATTTCCATTTTTTACTACATCAAAAAGCATAGAAGCTTTGTTGGAGTTGGTTGTTAATTGTCGAAAATCAAGATAATAAACTCCTGTAGAATAAGCACCGGAAATTTGAGCAACGGCAGGTGCAATATTGTGATAAACGTACGTCAAATGCTTTGGATAGTGCCTTCTTTTCTGTTTTACAAGCCAAGGCGTCGTATTCATATAATCTACTTCTGTGTGGTCAGCATTTTCTTGTATAATTACCTGACCAACATAGTCATTTGGATTTGCATTTTGCATCTCGATCAATTTGTCTTGCCACTGATAAGCGTGTACATTTCGTCCATATTTGGAGTCATTTTCGCCCACTCTCATTCTAAAAGCGACATTTCTCAAATTAACGCTTTGTTCTTGTGGTTTTTCCGAGGCAGCCACCACACCAACAGCCGAAAAATAGTCAGGCATAAACTGTGCTAATCGTAACGTTCCGTATCCACCTTGAGAAATCCCTGTAATACAGATTTTTTCTGTACTAATAATCTCTTTCAAAAAGGCTATTTGAATCATCTTTTTGTAGGTCTGAATTTGTGGTGTAAAATACCAACTTCCTTTTCTGTCGTCTGCCATACGAGGAACGGCACAAAAAGAAGGTGCATCGTTGTAATCACGAGCAAGTGCCATTGTGTTATACCACTCATCTTCATTGATAGAAGATGCCCACGCACTTTCCACATTCGGATAGCCTCCTCCTCCGTGAAGATGAATAATCATCGGATATTTAGTGGCTGGTTTCTCTCCTTTTGAGAAAAACTTTGTTTTCATTTTTTCTTGCTGTGGAATATTCCAGGTAGCCATACTTCCGTATTCTGTGGCTTTCATATCAGCTTTTTCTATTCTTTCAGCATTGGCTTTTTTCCAAAGTTCCCACATTGCTTGTGAGGTTGTAGAAACGTTTTCCTGCGTAATGTATTCACGATACATTGAGTCTTTCGGATTGCTCGTTTTTTCCTTATCCAACTGCTCTACAAAAAAGCTCTCTATCGATTGTGCCGACTGGTAAAACTCTTTGGGAATAGGAGACATATTTTTCTTCTCTGGTTTGACTGTTGGCTCATCTTCTCCACCACACGCTACCAACGAAAAAACCAAAAATAAATAAAGGATTTTTTTCATTTTAATTGTAAGTTATGGGCTATAAGTGAATAAGATAAAGTTCTTTTTTAGAAGAAACATTTACCACTTACCCACTTATTAAAATTAAGAACTAAAAACTTAATTAGAATTCTTTGAAGAAAGCATCATCTTCTTTGTTAGTAAATTTCCACGCCTTTTTGTACGTCTCTTTGCTTCCTTTTGGAACAAAGAAAATTAGTCGTGGAGTATTGTCTTCATTGTATAAAAGGTCACTTCCAACAAAAGGCCAAGTATCGTCATTAAATGTTGGAGGTGTTGCACTCATAAATTTAATTTTAGTCAACTCCTTGCAGTAAGCAAAGGCTTCATTTCCTAATTTTTTAACATTCCCTTTTATCGTTACTGATTTTATTTTTTTAGAAATAGCACAACATTGGTCTGGAATAAGAATTACTTTTTCAGGAATAGTAAGACTTTCTAAACTACCCATAATTGAGAAAGCACTTTTTTCAATGACTTCCAAAGAATTAGGAAGTGTTAATTCTTTAATTTTATTTGAAAATGAAAAAGCACCTTCTCCAATTCTTGTGAGTTGATTTCCTGTAAAAGTTACTGTTTCAAGGTTGGTGTATCCCAAATGTCCAAATCCAATGGCTTCCAGATTTTTAGGTAAAATAACGTGCTTTAACGTTTTATTGTCTTTTAATCCGTATTGCGAATCGCTAATAGATAGCGTTGCATCAGTTAAATCCAATGTTTCCAACTTGGTCATACTTTCTTTTATAAAATCTAAGTCTTTTTGCTTAACCACTTTTGTTTTAATAGTTAAAATTTTAATGGTATCAATTTGGGTATTAGATTTTAAAAGTTCAGAGAGTTTTCCCTCTTTATTGATAAGAAATTCACCGGCTTTTAAAACTATAACAGTATCTTTTTTTTCTGGTTTTTTAATATCATTTTCTTTATCGCAAGAATTAAAAAATAAAGGAAGTATAAACCCTAATAGAATAAAAATATTTGATTTTTTCATAATATAAATTATTTGTTTTTTGAAAATTTGTGCAAAGATAAAGTAGTTTTTCTTTTTACCAATATTATTTAGATACTTTTTAAATAAAAAATAAAATTTAATTTAAAGCAGGAAAAAATGCTCTGTTTGTATCTTAAAAACACTATTTTCTACAAATTTCATCTTATTTTTAGTTAAATGCTAAAAGTTTAAATTATATCTTTTTATTTTAATATCTGATTATACTTTTTAAACAAAAAAGTCGTTATAAAAATAAATTTTAATAGTCATGAAAAAACAGATAAATGCAACATTACAGGTTTTGCCCTCCGGGGGAAACTTGCATCCTTACGAAATGGTGGATAAAGCCATTGAGGTAATTGTGAAATCGGGATTGAAACATAAAGTTTGTCCTTTTGAAACAGTTGTTGAAGGAGATTATGATGCTATTATGGATGTTTTTAAAAAAGCACAACAAGCCTGTTACGATGCGGGGGCAACGAATGTAATGGCTTATTTTAAAATTCAGTCTTCTAATACCGGAGTTACCATTCAAGATAAAATGGAAAACTACGAGTAGATTTTTATGAAGGAATGGGAAATTATTTAATTAATCAAATCAAATCAAATCAGCAGATATTTAAAAATCTGACTTGGCTTACGCTATTACAATTTGCCAATTTTTTGATACCTCTCTTACTTATTCCTTATATTGTGCGTATTGTTGGAGTTGAATTGTTTGGTAAAGTAACTTATGCACAAAATATAATCACTTATTTTATTGTTTTTGTTAATTTTGGGTTTGAGTATTCGGCAACACAAGAAATTGCAATTCATAAATCAAATTTAGAGCGAGTTAGAGCTATATTTTTCTCCGTATTAAGATTTAAGACGCTTCTTCTTATCGTATCTTTTTTTGTTCTTTTGGTGTTGGCATTTACTTTTGATGAAGTTGTAGAGGACAGATTGCTTTATTTTTATGCTTATTTGATATTAATTGGTCACGTTTTATTTCCTAATTGGTTTCTTCAAGGAATAGAAAAAATGAGTCAAATAACGATTTTTATTTTTATAGTCAAGTTATTAGGTGCTTTACTTATTGTTTTGTTTGTTCGTCAGGCTAATGATTATCGTTTGTTTTTGTTGTTTTTATCTCTTTCTTTTATTTTTGTTGGAGGAGTATCTCTGGGATATGTTATTCGGAGTTTTAACATTCATTACACAAGCAAGAAAGACCTTTTTGTGATAGAAAAAGGGTTACCAATATTTTTGAATAACTTTTTTGCGTTAGTTTATTCTGTGGTTGGTTTTACGATATTAGGTATATTAGTTTCAGATTATGAAAAAGGTGTTTATTCTGGGGCATACAAAATAATTTCTGCCGGATTAATGGTTGTTACTGTTCCCATAACGATGGCACTTTTTCCTACTATAAGCAGGAAGTTCAACGAGTCATTTGAACTTGGTTTTATCTTTTATAAAAAAGCATTTATATGGAGTTCTGTTTTTGGTTTGCTTGTTAGTGTATCTATTTTTTTTCTATCAAAATATATTGTATTAATTTTGTTAGGACGTGAATTTCAAGAATCAATAATTGTATTAAGAGTCCTTTCTGCTATACCTTTTTTGGTAATTGTGGCAAGTATGCTTACTGTTCAGGGAATGTATGCACTGCAACTCCAAAAGTATGCACCTTATGTGGGAGCAACAATATGCTTGGTTAGCTTGTTATTGAACTATTGGATAATATCTATTGCGGGAATAGTGGGTGCTGCTTGGTCTTATGTTATTGTTGAAATATTAGAAATAATTTTAGTCGCCTCAATTTTAGTGTATCATTTTAAGAAAAAAAGACAATTATTATGATATTTGTATTTTTACTTTGTTTATTGTTCGTGTTCGTGAGTCTAATTGTTTCTAAAAACAATGTATTTTCTCCAGCAGTTATTACTTCTGTTGTTTGGCTTGTTGTTTTTAGTCTATTTTGGGTGTTGAATCATAATTTGCCTCATTTTAATACAAAATTTCTTTTGGCAATAAGTCTTTGGATTTGCTTGTTTTGTTTGAGTTCCTTGCTGATGCAATCTGTTAATTTTAAAGTCCCGGATTTAACGCCAAGTCAATTTGTAAGAGATTTATTCTTCTGGATTTCAGTAGTTTCATATCCTTTTTTCTTGCTTTATGTTAGAGATGCACTATCATTTGGTGAGACCGGCAATTGGGCGTTAGATTTAAGGTTTGCTGCATTGGGTAAAACTTCACATTTCAAAGAGCCTTATGGTGGTTGGAATGTCATGATTTGGAATGTAGCCTATCTAATAGAATTTTTCTATTTTTCTAAAAAGAACCGAATAAGAGTTTTTATATTGGCGTTTATTCTTCTGTCATTTGGCTTTTTCACAATGTCAAAAATTGTTTTTTTAGACTTCTTTATTAAAACTATCAGTATTTCATTTTTTAGGAGAAAAGTAACATTAAAACAATTCTTTATCTCTATTTTGAGTATTGTTCTCTTTTTTGTTATTATACAATCTGCACGCCAAGGATTACAAGCAAAATCAATAGACGAAAATGACCTTTTGGTTTTATATGTTTTAGGAAATCCTGTCGCTTTTGACACTTTAACTCCAAATTCATCAATTCATTTTGGGGAGAATGTTTTTCGGATTTTTTATGTAATAAGCGAAAAGATAGGAATTTCAAGTATTGAACCCATTGACCCCATATTACCTTTTATTAAGAAACCAATCTCAACAAATACTTATACTGTTTTATATCCGTTTTTTAAAGATTTCGGGTATTGGGGAGTGGGTATTTTCTCTTTATTTTTCGGATTATTATTTGGTTGGATTTTTAGAAAAGCCCAACAAGGTTCTGATTTTTTCATTATTCTTTATGTATTATTGGTGTCAGCTATTGTAATGCAATATGTTGCAGAGCAATTTTTAACTCAATTACCAAGTTATATCAAACAAACGGTATTGTTGTTATTCCCATTTATTGCGATGAAATATAATTTTTTCAAAAAGACAAGTTCATGAAAATTTGTGTTCAAATAGTGATTGTATTGTATCAATGTGATTTGTCTGATAGTACTAGTTTCCAGTCATTGGAAAAGTTATTAAAACAGAGAAATAGTGATATTAGTTATGATTTACTAATATATAATAATGATACAACAAGAACGATTACCCATTCTATTTATACCGTTATCAATTCCTCCAATAATCAAATGTTAGCCGGTGCTTATAACTTTTCATTAAATAGAGCAATTGAATCGAGAAAAGAGTGGATATTGCTTGTAGACCAAGATACTGAAATTCCTGAGAAATACTTCATAGAAGTAGAAAAGTTCTTACTAAATAACCCAAAAGATGAGATTGTAGCTGCTGTTCCTTTTTTAGTTTTCCATAATAGGGCTGTTTCCCCCGAGATGACCAAAAGGTTTACTTGGCGTCAAGATAAGGTTTTAACACACGGAATATATCAAGGGCGTGTTTCGGGATTTAATTCAATGTCCCTATTAAATGTAAAGTTTCTTTCAAGTATAGGTGGGTTTAATAAAAGTTACCCATTAGATATGTTGGACCATTGGGTTTATAATCAAATTAATAAATCAGATAAGAAAATCTGTGTTTTAGATGTGCAGATAACGCATAATCTTTCTTTATTAGATAAAAAAAACTATATGCCTTTCGAAAGATACAAAAAGTTTCTGTTAGCTGAAAAAATGTTTGTGAAGAATGAGTTAACTTTGTTGCATTATATTTCTTACAAACTGAGACTCATTCCTCGAGCTGCACATCAGTTTATTAGGTTTAAGGATAAAAGGTATTCATTACAAACTTTTAAGGTGTTTTTGGGGTTATGACAGTAAACATTTTTGTGAAAAACACATTTTCATTTGGATAATTTTTAATAAATGATAACTTCTATCTGCATATTAAATTACAATTCTTGGAGAGAAACTATTGAGTGCCTACATAGTTTAATGAAACAAACTGTTGATAGTTATAGAGTTGTAATTGTAGATAATGGTTCTGATAATGACTCTGTCTCTATGATAGAGAAAAACTGTTTCAATAGTGACATAAAGTACATCACTCTTCAAGCAGAAGAAAATATATTAAGAGATGAATACAAAGTATATATTATAAAATCTTCAAAGAATGGAGGCTTTTCTTATGGAAATAATCTTGGTTTTTCTTTTTCAAAAAATAACTTAAAAACTGAGAATGTGCTATTTTTGAATAATGATACGGTAGTACCTTCAGATTTCTTGGAAAAGATGCAAAAGAGTTTTGGATTGTATAAAAAAAACAACTCAAAAGTGGCATTAGGGTGTTATGAGTATAATTATTTTACAAAACAACTTTCACATAAAGGATTTCATTATTTACATCTTTTAACGGGACTTTCTTTTTCTATTCCCATTTTTCCTTACTTCAAATATATTTGTGGTGCTTGTTTGATGGTAGATATAAATGCTCCGACAATGGATGAAGAATATTTTCTCTACTTTGATGATATAGAATATACGAAAATATTGAAAAAAAATGGTTACAGAATCTATTCTACCAAATCAACAAAATATTTTCATAAAATCAGTGCAACTACTAATTTGATAAAAAAAAGAAAATTAAAATATCAGTTTGAAAGTACTTGGAGATTCTATGGAAAGTATTATTCTTTTTTTCTGCCAATAGTCTATTGGATAAGAAAAATTCAATATTTTTTTAAACAAAAAAAAGAGGTCATAAAGATAATTAATTCTACTTGCAAACGTTATCAATCTAATGGATAGAACTTACATTATCAATGGTCGATTTCTTAGTCAAAAAATGACGGGAGTGCATCGTTATGCTTATGAAATGTGTTGTGCCTTGCATCGAGCTGACTTTAAGTTTGTTGTCGTTGCTCCTAAAAAGATATTATTAAATTATATTTGTCCTTTTCAAATTATTCAGGTTGGTAGAACTACATCTCATATTTGGGAGCAATTTGAACTCCCTTTTTATGTTAGAAAGCATTACAAAAAATCGATTTTGATAAATTTTACTGGTACCGGTTCTTTGTTTCACAAAAATATTGTCTCTACAATTCACGATTTATCTTTTTTGGAGAATCCAAAGTGGTTCTCAAAGTCTTACTATCTGTTTTATAGATATTTGACACCAATGGTCGTGAAAAAAGCAAAGAAGATTATAACGGTCAGTAATTTCTCTAAAAAAGAGATTATAACAAGGCTTGAAGTACAAAAAGATAAGGTTGTTGTTGTTTATAACGCTGTGTCAGATAAAATAAAGTTAAAAAATGAAGTTAAAAAAGAGAAAATAATTTTATCTGTTTCTTCTATTGACCCAAGAAAGAATTTTTTAAGATTAATTGAGGCTTTTGAGCAACTACAGAGTTGGGGCTATAAACTTGTTATTGTGGGAGAATATAATGATGTGTTTGGTAAAAATAATTTATTCCAAGATAATGATAATGTGAAATTTACAGGTTATATTAGTGATGATGAATTGGTTACTTTGTATAAAAAAGCTTCAGTGTTTGTTTATCCGTCTCTTTATGAGGGGTTTGGAATTCCTAATTTAGAAGCGATGAGTAACGGTTGCCCTGTTGTAACATCAAACATACCTCCACATAGAGAAGTTTGTGAAAAAGCGGCTCTCTATTTTAATCCATATAGTTCAGAAGATTTGGGAAAAAAGATAAAAAAGTTGATAGAAAATGAAAACTTTATGGCAGAAATGATACAAAGAGGGTATGAGCGAACTCAATCTTTTTCATGGGATAAATCTGCCGAAAAGTTAATAAAAACTTTAAATGAGATTGCTTTAAAATAGAAAAACATATGAATAAAATATTACACATTTCTAAATTTTATTATCCTTATTACGGGGGGATTGAAGATGTTGTACATACTATCGTAGAGGTGCTCGAACCCTATTATGAGCAACGAGTAATCTGTTTTAATCATGAAAGAAAAACAATGTATAGTGTTAATGGGGTAGATGTGTTGCGTATAAATGCACCCATAACATTAGCATCACAGCCGATATCTCTTTCTTATCGTAAATTATTGAAGAAGCAAATAAAAGAATTTCGTCCTGACTATATTCATTTACATCTGCCTAATCCACTTGTGGCAACCTACCTTTTATCTCTTAACTTATATGGAGCTAAAATGGTATCTCATTGGCATTCTGATATTTTAGGACAAAAATATATTTATCCACTGTATCGAAAATTAGAGAAAAAATTATTAGACAAATCGTATAAAATAATAGCAACAAGTCAAATCTATGCATCTTTCTCAAGAGTTCTTAAACCGTATTTAGATAAAATATCTATTTTGCCCAATACTGTCAATGAGAAAAAATGTAAATTGCATAAGGGAGAAGAATTAGAAGTGGAAAAAATAAAAAGACGTTATTCGGGGAAGAAAATAGTCTTTTTTGTAGGTCGCCATGTTGCCTATAAAGGAATTGAATATCTTATTAATTGTGAGCCTTATTTAGATGATGATTCTGTTATTGTTATAGCTGGAACCGGCGAATTAAGTAAGAAATTGAAAGAGTTAGCAAATGGTTGTAAGAGGATAAAATTTGTTGGTAGGTTATCTAATAATGAGTTGAAATATTATCTGTATGCTTCTACTGTATTTGCTTTTCCTTCTATTACTCGTCAAGAGGCTTTTGGAGTTGCATTGGCAGAAGCACTCTATTGTGGCTTACCTGCTGTTTCCTTTCATATAGAAGGTTCAGGGGCTATTTGGGTAAATAAAGATGGATACACAGGAATAGTAGTACAAAACAAAACTCCAAAAGATTATGCCGGAGGGTTAAACAAACTGTTGAGAGATGAAAAAATGCGTTCAGAGTATTCTCTGAATGCAAAAGAATGGGTTCAACAAAATTTCTTGAAGGAGCATATTAGTAATACAATGCAATTAGTCTATAAGTAATGTTCTCGGTTTCAATAGTTGTTTATAATCACTCTGTATCAGATATCGAACCTTTGGTAAATACTCTTACTCAATCTAAAGGACTTAATGATATATATATTGTTGATAATTCTCATACGATTAATGTTGGGTTTCAGAAATTGCCGGTAACTTATATTTTCAACGATAAAAATGTTGGTTATGGTGCAGGGCATAATATTGCCATTCGAAAAACGATAAAAAACAACATCTCATATCATCTGGTATTGAATCCTGATGTTTGTTTTGATAGTATTGTTTTAGATGAATTGATTTCTTATATGAACGAGAATGAAAACATAGGTCATTTGATGCCTAAAGTTTTTTATCCCAATGGAGAAGTGCAATATTTATGTAAACTTTTACCCACTCCTCAAGATTTGTTAATACGTCGTTTTTTGCCTCAAAATTGGTTCTATAAGGCAAAGAGTAAATATGAATTACGAGATACCGGTTATGATAAAATAATGCAAGTTCCTTGTTTATCGGGTTGTTTTATGTTGTTGAGAATAGATGCTTTAAAGGAAGTTGGATTATTTGACGAACGATTTTTTATGTATCCGGAAGATATTGATTTAACTCGGCGTATTCATCAAAAATATAAGACTGTTTTCTATCCGAAAGTTTCTATTGTACATCAGCATACTAAAGCATCTTATAAAAGTACTAAACTCTTATTTATTCATATGATTAATATCATAAAGTATTTTAATAAGTGGGGTTGGTTTTTTGATAAAGAGAGAAAAAAAGTGAACAAAGAAACATTAAAGATGTTAAACCTATTGTAATTGTAATTTTAAAAAATAATAAATAATTTATGAATTTAGGAAGTCTAGATTTTATACAAATAACAAGTGTTTTTTTAGTTCTTTTTGGAATAATAGATATTATTGGTTCTATTCCGATTATTTTACAATTAAAAGAGAAAGGAAATGAAATTAAGAGTTTTAGTGTGGCGTTAGTTTCTTTCTTAATCTTATTGTTATTCTTTTTTATGGGAGAGGCCATCTTGAATCTTTTTAATGTTGATGTAGAATCTTTTGCGATTGCAGGGGCATTAATCATCTTTATATTTGCAATGGAAATGGTCTTGGATGTTGAATTTTATAAAAATAATAGCCCTAATAGTGGGTCAGCTATTGTTCCAATTGCTTTTCCTTTGGTTGCAGGTCCTGCTTCTTTTACTACATTGCTCTCGTTAAGAGCAAAATATGATACGATTAATATTTTAGTAGCCTTGTTTTTGAATATTGTTTTCGTTTGGCTTGTTTTGAATTCGACAAGTATGATTGAGAAAATCTTTGGAAAGGGTGGAATTTATATCTTTCGTAAATTTTTTGGAATCATTCTTTTAGCTATTTCAATTAAACTTTTTATGGAAAATATAGGTAGTTTGATGAAGCATTTCTAAAAAAAAATAGATTTTATTTTTGGTAGATAAAAAAAAAGTACTACCTTTGCAACGCTTTTCGAAAGAAAGGGGCGATTAGCTCAGTTGGTTTAGAGCATCTGCCTTACAAGCAGAGGGTCGGCGGTTCGAATCCGTCATCGCCCACCACAAAAAAGACTTCTCAAACGAGAAGTCTTTTTTATATATATTGCTTCTTTTATTGGTGTAAGTGAACATCCATTTGTGGAAATGGTATGTTGATGCCGGATACATTGAAAGCATTGTAAACTTTTTCGTTCATATCAAAGAAAACTCCCCAGTAATCTTTCGATTGCACCCAAGCTCTTACTGTTAGATTAACAGAACTATCTCCCAATGAAGAGATTGCTATAAATAAATTGGGCTCTTTTAATATTCTACTATCCTCATCGGCTAACTTTTTGATTATTTGTCTTGCTTTTTCTACCTCATCTCCATAGCCTATGCCGAACGTCCAATCCACCCTTCTTGTTTCTTCGGTAGAGTAGTTGGTTAAAGAATTTGTTGATAATCCACCATTGGGAACAATAAAAGTTTTGTTATCGGGAGATTTTAAAATTGTATTAAAAATCTGAATTTTACGAACAAAACCTAAGTATTTGTCCGTTTGAATTAAATCACCGACTTTGAATGGCTTCAGTAATAAAATAATCACACCACCCGCAAAGTTTTGAAGTGTACCTGATAGAGCCATACCTACGGCTAATCCTGCTGCGGCTAAGATAGCAACGAATGAAGTCATCTCTATTCCCATTACACCTAATGCAGATATTCCAACCAATACCTTCATCGTAATAACTGCCAAAGTAACTAAAAATGAAGTAAGTGCCGGGTCTGTTTTCTTTTTGGCTAATGATTTTTTGATAAACTTTTCAATAAAGCCGATAATCCAAACTCCAATAATCCATATAGCGATTGCTCCCAATAACTTTAATCCGAAAGTTGTAATAATTTTAATGTCTAAAAATTTTGTTAATTTTTCCATTTGTTTAATTTGTTTTTTATTTATAAGTTCAACATATTTTCTTGTTTACTATAAAATTTATATATTTGTGCTATTAAAATACAAAAATATATAAAATAAATATTATGCAAAACTTAGAACCTAAAATAGTATGGAATCATTTCTATGATATCACACGTATTCCAAGACCTTCAAAGAGGGAAGACAAAATCAGAGCATTTATACAAGATTTTGGACAAAAACTTGGATTTGAAACAAAAGTAGATGAAGCAGGAAATGTGTTGATTATAAAACCTGCCACCGAGGGTTTTGAAGATAAAAAAACGATTATTTTACAGGCTCATATGGATATGGTTTGTGAAAAAAATAAAGGAGTAGAACACGATTTTGATAATGACCCTATCGAAACGTACGTTGATGAAGGTTGGTTGAAGGCAAAAGGCACAACTTTGGGAGCTGATAATGGTATTGGAATGGCTTTGATGATGGCTATTCTCTCTTCTGCCGACGTAAAACATCCAAAGTTAGAATGTTTGTTTACTACTGATGAAGAAACGGGTCTGACAGGTGCTTTTGCTCTTGATAATAAACTACTAAAAGGAGACATTCTTATCAATTTAGATTCAGAAGATGACGGAGAAATATTTGTAGGCTGTGCCGGTGGAATTGATACAACAATTACTTATCAATATAAGCCCGAAAAAACACCAAAGGGATATTTTAATTTCTCAATTAATGTTTCAGGACTTTTAGGTGGACATTCCGGAGATGATATCAATAAAGGAAGAGCGAATGCGAATAAGATATTGAACCGTTTCTTATGGGCACTTCGTCGTGAAATGGATTTAAGGTTGGTATCTCTTGAAGGAGGTAATTTACACAATGCAATACCACGTGAGGCAAATGCAGTGGCATCTGTTCCTTTTAATGAAAAAGAGAATGTACGTATAATCTTTAATAGAGTGGTTGCGGAAATTGAGCAAGAAATTAGAAAAACAGAAAAACAAGCAAGATTTGCCCTTAAAAGTGAAGGTGTTGTTGATAGGGTTTTCACTTCTGAAGATACCGACAAATTGTTAAATGCCATTTATGCTTGTCCTAATGGTGTTATGGCTATGAGTGAAGAATTGGAAGGACTTGTTGAAACATCTACCAATCTTGCTTCTGTTAAAACAAAAGATTATTCTGTTCATATTGTAACCAGTCAAAGAAGTTCGGTAGAAACAGCAAAATACACCATTGCACACCAAATTGAAGCAATTTTTGAGTTGGCAGGTGCTATTGTTACTCACGGAGATGGTTATCCGGGTTGGAATCCAAATCTTAACTCTCAAATATTGGATGTTGCATCTCGTTCTTATGAAAAATTATTTGATGTGAAACCTGCTGTAAAAGCGATACACGCCGGACTGGAGTGTGGACTTTTCTTGAAAAAATATCCACATTTGGATATGATTTCTATCGGTCCTACTATGCGTGGTGTTCACTCTCCTGATGAGAGATTGGAGATTGTTACTGTCGGAAAAGCGTGGGAATGGCTTGTGGATATTTTGGCATCTGCATAATGTTGTGTTGAGTAAATATTTTTGATGAAAAGAAAGATTATTAATGACCCTGTTTTTGGGTTTATCAATATTCCCAACAAGTTTATTCTTGAGATAATTCAGCACCCTTATCTTGAAAGGTTGAGTAAAATAAAGCAGTTAGGATTAGCTGTTGTGGTTTATCCCGGTGCAACACACACTCGTCTGTTGCACTCTTTGGGTGCGATGCACTTAATGGGAGAGGCGATAGCACAACTTCGACAAAAGGGGCAAGAAATTACCAAAGAGGAAGAAGATGCTGCTCGTGCTTGTATGCTTTTGCATGATATTGGGCACGGACCTTTTTCTCATACACTTGAACATAGTATTGTGAAAGATGTTTCTCACGAAACAATATCTCTTCAAATGATGAAGAAAATTAATGAAGAGATGGGAGGTAAATTACAACTTACATTGGATATATTTACCGATAAATATGAAAAGCATTTTTTGCATCAGCTGGTTTCCGGTCAATTGGATATGGATAGGCTCGATTATTTAAGTCGTGATAGTTTTTTCTGTGGGGTTAGTGAGGGAATTATTGGTGCTTCTCGTATTATAAAGATGCTTGATGTTAAAGATGATAAACTTGTGGTAGAAGAAAAAGGTATCTATTCTATCGAAAAATTTTTAGTTGCAAGGAGACTGATGTATTGGCAAGTTTATCTTCATAAAACATCTGTTGCTGCTGATAAAATGTTGATGAATATTTTGAAACGAGCCAAAGAACTTTCGGGACAGGGAGTAGAACTTTTTACAACACCTTCATTCAATTTCTTTTTGAAAAATAACATCACTGCAAAAGACTTTGAACAGTCTGACGAAGTTTTGAATCGATTCGCTCAATTAGACGATAATGATATTCTTTCAGCAGTGAAAGTTTGGGGAAATCATTCCGATAAAGTGTTGTCGATTTTGAGTCGTAATTTTGTGAATCGCCAACTTTTTAAGACGAAAATCATAGAAGATGAACAACAGGAGAAAGAGTTGAAAGATAGGTATCTTAGAAAAGTAATGTCAAAATGGAATTTGTCAAAATCGGAAGCGGACTATTTTGTCAGTGAAGATACTGTTTTTACAGACACATATAGTCCTGATGATGAAACAATAGATATCCTGTATAAGAATAACTCCGTGCGTGATATTTCTGATGCTTCTGATATGTTGAACATACACGTTTTGACCAAAAAAGTAAAGAAACACTACCTTTTTTATAGTAAAGTTTAGTTTTCTTCTGTTCTACCTTTAAGTTAAATAATCTATTTTAGTATAATTCAAAATTCTTTTGTACTTTTGCCATCAAAAATAATATATTATGGAGTTTAACGCTCAACAGATAGCTGATTTTCTAAAAGGGAAATTGGTAGGAAATCCTGATACAAAGTTAAGTGGATTTGCCACATTGGAAAAGGCCAAATCAAACGAATTAACTTTTCTTTCTAACCCCAAATATACTCAATTTATCTATGAAACCAAAGCCGGAACTGTGTTGGTTAATGATGATTTTGAGCCGGAGAAAGAGGTTAAGGCAACTTTGATTAAGGTTAAAAACGCTTATGAATCATTGGCAAGTTTGTTGAAAATGGTGGAGGCTTATCGTCCAAAGAAAAAAGGTATTTCTCAACAAGCGATTATTGAAGAGAGTGCTACGATAGGAAAAGATGTTTATATTGCACCTTTTGTCTATATTGGTTCGGGTGTGAAAATTGGAAATAATGTAAGAATCGATGCTTCTACTTATGTGGGAGATAATGTTACGATAGGTAATGATACGGAAATTCACGCAGGAGTGAAAATTGAAAAAGAGTGTGTGATTGGTCAGAATTGTGTTCTTCAAGCCGGTTGTGTGATTGGTTCTGATGGTTTTGGGTTTGCACCAACAGAAGATGGAAGTTATGATAAAATTCCTCAAATAGGAAATGTCATTTTAGAGGACAATGTTGAAGTGGGAGCCAATACGACTATTGACAGAGCGACCTTTGGAAGTACCATTGTTCGTCAAGGAGTCAAGTTGGATAACTTGGTACAAGTGGCTCATAATGTGGTGATTGGTAAAAATACTGTTCTGGCAGGTCAAACAGGAGTGGCAGGTTCTACAAAGATAGGTTCACAATGTGTCCTGGGGGGACAAGTCGGAGTTGCCGGACATCTTGAGATTGCTGATAATTGCTCTTTTGGAGCACAAACAGGTATTCCTAATTCCATCAAGAAAAAGGGAAGTATTATGCAAGGTTATCCTGCTGTAGATATAGGAACTTTTCATCGTGCTTCCATTGCATACAAGAACTTGCCGGAGTTACAAAGAGAAGTTTATAGGTTGAAAAAAGAGATAGAGGAATTGAAAAAATAAATTATATCAGAAAAAATGGAAATGAATTGTCAAAAAACGCTTAAATTTTCTTTTACATTAAAAGGAAAAGGTTTACATACGGGATTAAATTGTGAAATCACTTTTCATCCTGCAGCTCAGAATTATGGTATAAAGATTAGAAGAACAGACTTAGAGGGACAAGCGGAAGTGCCTGCGTTGGCGGACTATGTTAATTTTACAACAAGAGGAACCCAATTACAAAGAGGAAATGTACAAGTAATAACAATAGAACACGCTTTGGCTGCACTTTACGCTTCTGAAATAGACAATTGTTTAATAGAAGTTAATGCACCTGAATTTCCAATATTAGATGGTAGTGCAAGTCCTTTTTATAAAGCAATTCAGGAAGTAGGTGTTGAATGTCAAACAAAGGAGAAAACAGAGCCTTTTTACGTTAAAAAACGCTATGAATATAAAGATGAAGAAAGTGGTGCCAAAATAGTACTATTTCCTGATGACCACTATAGTGTAAGTGTTCTTGTTGATTACAAATCGTCTGTAATGCCTATGCAATATGCCACTTTAGAGAGTTTAGAAGAATTTGGGGAGAACTTTGCTGGTGCAAGAACATTTGTTTTTGTTAGAGAGATAGAAGGACTGCTTGAACAAGACTTAATCAAAGGGGGAGATTTAGAAAATGCAGTTGTAATTTATGACAGAAAAATATCTCAAGATAAAATGGATAAGCTTTCTGATTTATTAGGTCAAGAGAGAATTGATGCGAATAAATTAGGTGTGATAAGTAAAGGAGGACTTAAATATGAGAATGAACTCGCTCGTCATAAGTTATTAGATGTGATTGGAGATTTGGCATTGATTGGTAAACCGATAGTAGGAAAGATTATTGCAGAATTTCCGGGTCATAAAATCAATACTGAATTAGCGAAGAAAATAAGAAAAGAGATTAAAAAGCAGGAAATTCAAGCTCCTGTTTATGATGATACAATTCCACCTGTTTTGGATACACAAGCTATCCGTACTAAATTGCCTCATCGTTGGCCATTTTTAATGGTGGATAAAGTGATTGATATACAAAAAAGATATATTGTCGGAGTTAAAAATGTTACTGTAAATGAGACTTTGTTTATGGGACATTTTCCTGAAGAGCCTGTATTCCCGGGTGTGTTGTTGGTAGAGGCAATGGCACAAACAGGTGGTCTGTTGGTGTTGAATCAATTGGAAGACCCTGAAAACTATTCAACCTATTTTATGAAAATAGATAATGTGAAGTTTCGTAAGAAAGTAGTGCCGGGAGATACAGTAATATTCAAAGTGGCATTTATTGATGATATTCGTAGGGGGATTGCCAATATGCGTGGATTGGCTTTTGTTGGCGATACTATCGTAGCAGAGGCTGAATTTATGGCTCAGATTGTGAAAAATAAATAATTAAGTAAAAGAATAAGTAAAGAATTTATAAAAATATGAAACAACCATTATCATACGTTCATTCGAATGCTAAAATAGATGAAAGCGTAGTAATAGACCCATTTGTTACTATCGAAAATGACGTTGTAATAGAGGCAGGAACACATATTTATCCTAATGTTACTATTTTGGAGGGAACTAGAATAGGAAAAAATTGTAAAATATATCCCGGAGCAGTTATTGGTGGAGTACCACAAGATTTGAAATACAAAGGGGAAAAAACATTGGTTATCATAGGAGATAATACAACAATAAGAGAATGTGTTACCGTAAATAAAGGAACTGATGCAAAAGGTAAAACAGTAATTGGTGATAATTGTCTTTTGATGGCGTACTCCCATGTTGCACACGATTGTATTTTAGGAAATAATATCATTCTTGCAAATGCTACTCAGCTTGCAGGAGAGGTGGAAATTGACGATTTTGCTATACTTGGAGGTGGAACATTGGTACATCAGTTTTCCAGAATTGGTGCACATGCAATGATACAAGGAGGTACAAAAGTAACCAAAGATGTACCACCCTATGTAACAGCAGGACGTGAACCGTTATCGTATGCGGGTGTTAACTCAATAGGTCTAAGAAGACGTGGCTATACTATTGACCAAATACGTGATATACAGCAAGTATATCGATATATTTTCCAAAAGGGATTAAATATTTCCAATGCTGTTGAATTGGTACAAACAGACCTTTCAGCAACCAAAGAGAGAGATGATATACTTTTGTTTATTAAAAAATCTCCAAGAGGTATTATAAAAGGGTATTTTGATAGAAAATAGTATTCTTTTGATAGAATAAATAATATGGAAACAGCAGAAAAACAACAGAAAAGTCTTAACTTTATAGAGCAAATTGTGGAAAAAGACCTTGCAGAAGGTAAAAATGACGGGCGTATTCAAACACGTTTTCCACCGGAACCGAACGGATATTTGCACATAGGACACGCCAAAGCGATTTGTATGGATTTTGGAATTGCAGAACGCTACAATGGTACTTGTAATCTTCGTTTTGATGATACTAATCCTGTGAAAGAAGATGTAGAATATGTAGATTCTATCAAGGAAGATATTCAGTGGTTAGGATATAAATGGGAGAATATTTATTACACTTCTGACTATTTTCAGCAATTGTGGGAACTTGCCATAAAGTTTATCAAAAAAGGGAAAGCCTATGTTGATGAGCAAACAGCAGAGCAGATAGCACAACAAAAAGGTACACCCAATAAATCCGGTGAAAATAGTCCGTTTAGAGATAGACCGATAGAGGAGAATTTGGAGATGTTCCAAAAGATGACTGACGGAGAATTTGAAGATGGAAGTATGGTTTTGAGAGCCAAAATAGATATGGCATCTTCGAATATGCACAAGCGTGACCCAATTATTTATCGTATTATCAAAAAGTATCCACATCATCGTACAGGCAATAAATGGAATGTTTATCCGATGTACGATTTTGCTCACGGACAATCAGATTATTTTGAGAATGTAACGCATTCTATTTGTACGCTGGAGTTTGAAGTACATCGTCCTTTATATGATTGGTTTATTGACCAATTCCAAGAAACAGATTACAGACCCAGACAGATTGAATTTAATCGTTTGAACATCACTTATACTGTGATGAGTAAGCGTAAAATGTTGCAGTTAGTCGAAGAAGGTTTGGTGAGTGGTTGGGACGACCCTCGTATGCCAACAATCTCAGGACTTCGTCGAAGAGGGTTTACTCCTGCAAGTATCCATAACTTTATTGATAAAATTGGGTATACCAAATATGACGGAACGATAGATATTGGACTTTTGGAGCATTCAGCAAGAGAATCTTTGAATAAATCGGCAACACGTGTCAGTGCTGTTCTTGACCCGATAAAATTGGTGATTACCAATTATGAAGAAGGGAAAGAAGAGGTACTTTATGCTGACAATAATCCGGAAAAAGAGGATGTGGGACAACACGAAATAATGTTTAGTCGTGAACTTTACATTGAACGTGCTGACTTTATGGAAGATGCCCCTAGAAAGTATTTTAGAATGACACCGGGTCGTGAAGTGCGTTTGAAATCGGCATATATCGTAATGTGTACGGGCTGTAAAAAAGACGAAAATGGGAACGTTACCGAAGTTTATTGCGAATATGACCCCAAAACAAAAAGTGGTATGCCTGATGCTAATAGAAAGGTGAAAGGTACATTACATTGGGTGTCTGCGAAACACGCTATTGATGCAGAAGTTCGTTTGTATGATAGACTGTTTGTTGATGAAAATCCAAGTGCCTCGAACAAATCATTTGATGAGTTGTTAAATCCTAATTCTTTAAAAGTAATAGAAAAAGCAAAGGTGGAAACATTCTTAAAAGATGCTAAACCATTAGACCATTTTCAATTTCAAAGAACTGGTTATTTTAATGTAGATAAAGACTCTACAAGTGATAAACTAATTTTTAACCGTACGGTAACTTTAAGAGATAGTTGGGCAAAAAAGCCAACACGACAAGGTAGAAGAAGATGATTTTAGTCTCTTTTTTTAAGTAGAAATAAAAAATAAATTTAGGGCGTTGTGTTTAGCAACGTCCTTTTTGTTTCTCTATATTAAAAAATCCTTTAAAATAATCGTTAAAAATTTGGCTTGTACCTATATATTTTTGTTATTTTGTAGGATTTTCATAAAAGAACAACAAAACCTAGTCAGATATGTCTAAAAATTTAGTAATAGTCGAGTCACCGGCAAAAGCCAAAACAATCAAACGTTTCTTGAAAGATGATTTTGAAGTAATGTCAAGTATGGGACATATTCGAGATTTATCAGACAAAGGATTAGGTGTTGATTTTGAAAATAATTACCAGCCCAATTATGTGGTTTCTTCCGATAAGAAAAAGGTGGTGTCAGAACTCAAAAAGTCTGCTAAAAAATCAGATGTTGTTTGGCTTGCATCCGATGAAGACCGTGAGGGAGAGGCGATTGCATGGCATCTTTTTGAAGAATTAAAACTAAAAAAAGAAAATACACGTCGAATTGTTTTTCACGAAATAACCGAAAGTGCTATTTTGAATGCGATTGATAATCCAAGAGAGATAGATGTTCATTTAGTAGATGCACAACAGGCACGCAGGGTGTTGGATAGAATTGTTGGGTTTGAGTTATCTCCCGTTTTGTGGAGAAAAGTAAAACCTTCACTTTCTGCAGGTAGGGTGCAGTCGGTGGCTGTGCGTCTGATTGTAGAAAGAGAAAGAGAAATAAACAATTTTGTACCTGAGAGTTCATATCGCGTCATTGCTATTTTTGATACCAAAGATACTAATGGAAAAGAGGTACAGATTAAAACCGAATTGAACAAGCGTTTTAAGACCGAAAAAGAAGTTACTGACTTTTTAGCAAAATGTGAAAAATCTACTTTTCAGGTGGCTGATATTGTTAAAAAACCAGCCAAACGTTCACCAGCACCTCCATTTACGACTTCTACTTTACAGCAAGAGGCATCACGAAAATTAGGTTTTTCGGTGGCACAAACAATGCGGGTTGCACAGTCATTGTACGAATCGGGAAAGATAACTTATATGCGTACCGATTCTGTTAATCTATCTAAATTGGCATTGGGAACTGCGAGAGATGAGATAAATAAAATGGCTGGAAAAGAGTACCATAAATCACGTCAGTTTAGTACCAAATCAAAAGGGGCACAAGAGGCTCACGAAGCGATACGTCCTACTTATATTAGTAATCATACGGTTGAAGGAACAGCACAAGAAAAAAGATTGTATGAGTTGATTTGGAAAAGAACAATTGCCTCTCAAATGGCAGATGCAAAATTAGAAAAGACAGCTATTCATATCAATATTAGCGAAGATAAGAAGCATCAATTTGTGGCGAATGGTGAAGTGGTTGTGTTTGATGGTTTCTTAAAAGTCTATCTTGAAAGTACTGATGACGAAGTGGAACAAGAAGATAGCAGTTTGTTACCAACATTGAAAAAAGGTGAATCGTTAGATAGACAAGAAATTGTGGCACAAGAGCGTTTTACACAAAAACCTCCAAGATACACAGAAGCAAGTCTTGTTCGTAAATTGGAAGAATTGGGTATTGGTCGTCCATCTACTTATGCCCCAACAATTTCCACTATTCAGAATAGGAATTACGTCGAAAAAGGGAATAAAGAGGTTATTAAACGTAATTTCCAAGAGATAAAATTGATAGGTAGTAAGATTTCTTCAAAAACAAAACAGGAGAATACCGGAGCTGAAAAGGCAAAACTTTTCCCAACGGATATAGGTTTAGTTGTCAATGACTTTTTGCTTGATAATTTTCCTAAAATAATGGATTACAGTTTTACTGCTAATATTGAAAAAGAATTTGATAGCATTGCAGAAGGAGATATAAAATGGACAAACTCGATTGACGATTTTTATAAAGATTTTCACCCAACTGTTGAACAGACAATGGAAGAGGCGGTTAAACACGTTGGAGAACGAGTGTTAGGAACTGACCCCAAATCAGGACGTCAATTGTCTGTTAGAATTGGGCGTTATGGAGCTATGGCACAAATCGGAACTGCCGAAGAGGAGGAAAAACCTCAGTTTGCGTCATTAAGAAAAGACCAATCAATTGAAAGTATTACCTTTGAAGAGGCATTGGACTTGTTTAAATTACCGAGAGAAATTGCTCTTTATGAGGATGAGCCAATGACAGCTGCTATTGGACGTTTTGGACCTTATATTAGACATAAAAACAAATTTTATTCTATTCCGAAAACAGACGACCCACTTGAAATTGGTGCCGAGAGAGCAATAGAATTGATTGAAGCAAAAAGAGAGGCTGATAGGAATAAAATAATCAATGAATTTGGAGAGAACAAAGAAATTCAGGTTTTGAATGGTCGTTATGGACCTTATATTGCTTTTGAAAAAAAGAATTATAAAATTCCAAAGAAAACAGATGCTACTAAATTGACAGAAGAGGAGTGTCGTGAAATCATATCATCACAACCTAATACCAAAAGCAAAGCTAAAGCTAAATCAACAAAAGGCAAAAAGAAAACAAAGAAATAACAATGAAATCTCTTTTTAAAATAGTTCTTCTTATAATTTTGTTTCCAATAGGGATTAAGGCGACAGAGCCTTTTGTATTAGGGGAAACGGAAAGAGTTTATTCTTTGCCTAAAACAGAATTAATGATTGAAATTGTTTCAGAAAAGATAAAAGAGAAGCCCGGTATATTCTCTGTTTATGCCGAAAAATATCTTGGTACAAGAGATGTAATAACTGTTCCGAAGCACTATTTTAATCTAAAACAAATAATTATCTCTACTCGTACACAACCTGACGAAAAAAGAACTTTCCGAATTATTCCTAAAAAGAAATCTCCTGTTAATAGGTTGGTTACAAATTCAGATGGCATACTTTGTGGAGTTAATATTGTACCCCAAAAAGAGAATAAAAATAACGAAGTTATTGCTTTTAAGTCGGAAGAAAAGGAGTTGCAAAAAATAGTTCCTTTAACAGAAGAGTATATTATGGCAGGTTCTGTTTCTAAAATGGCAGAAGGAGCTGCTAAACAGATTTTTAGAATAAGAGAAAGTCGATTAGATTTGTTATCAGGATATTCAGAGGACTTACCTAAAGACGGAGAGACGATAAAAACGCTTATGGGTCAGATGGATATTCAAGAAAAACAACTCACAGAACTTTTTGTTGGAGCAACTTCTTCTCAAATTGTAAAAAAGAAAATTGTATTTACTCCCACTCGAAAGATAGAAAATGTTCCTCTTTTTAGATATTCAAAAGCTCTGGGAGTTGTTGATAAAGATGATTTGGTTGGGGAGCCCATTTACCTAAATATCACTTATAATGCTATTCCTACAATTGAGAATGAGAAAAAAAAGAAATTTAAATACCAGCCCATATATACCATCATACCTGTAAAAGCAAGTGTTGAAATCTCTTTTCAAGAAAAGGTAATTTATCAAAAAGAGCTCTTTATCCCTCAACTCGGAATATTACAACCTATTCCATATAAAAAAATAAAGAGAGATAGCAAGATTTATATTGATGCTGAAACAGGAAGAATGCTTTCCATTATTGAAGATTAAAACTTCTGTTTTTCTGTTTTCCTTTTAATCTTTTTTGAGGTTGAAGTGATTAATAGTTTAAATGCTCTTGGTTTTATTCTAATTTATTTCTTAACTTTGTCTATTAGTACGAAAAAAGAGAATTAAAATCATTATGAAAATAATCATTGTAGGCACTGCATATCCTTATCGTGGCGGATTGGCGGCGTTTAATGAGCGTTTGGCACGTCAATTTATTAGTGAGGGGAACGATGTAGAAGTCTATACTTTTAAATTGCAATATCCGAATTTCTTTTTTCCGGGAAAAACACAATATTCCAATGAAAAAGAACCTAATGATATTGTTATACATCGTAAAATCAACAGTGTTAACCCGTTTAATTGGTTGAGTGTTGGGCGAGAAATCAACAAAAAACAGGCTGATAAAGTAGTTTTCTGCTATTGGATGTCGTTTATGGCTCCTTGTTTTGGAACAATTGCTAAACAAATAGATAGCAAGAAAACTCGTCGTGTAGCACTTTTGCATAATATGATACCTCACGAGCCAAGTTTGTTGGATAAGTTTTTACCTAAAATTTTCACAAAACAGATAGACGCTTACGTGGCGATGACCCAATCGGTTCTAAACGATGCAAAACGAATTGACAAAGAAAAAAAGTCAGGTGTGGTATCTCCTCATCCTGTTTACGACCACTATGGCGAGAAAAT
>PDWI01000837.1_pt1 | contig 50080 bp, 42 predicted proteins | sample 1430891 | NCBI WGS metagenome assembly PDWI01 (sample SAMN01162508, study PRJNA174530) | Oral metagenome, whole genome shotgun sequencing project. | biome: Marine environment; feature: Marine mammal; material: Swab sample of the gingival sulcus; isolation source: swab sample of gingival sulcus...
TTTGCTGTAAAAGAACTCAACACGGTTAAAGAAATATTTGAATTAAATAAAGTGCCCTATGTAATAAAGCGCAATCAACTGATTGTGCCATGTTCATATCTGTTTAATTCAACTTTTGTATTTGAAGAAATTGAAGTTTAAAGGACGTTATAAAAAGCAACCCGGCACCAAAAAAAGCACTTTGTGCTTTTCAATGAAATTCAGATGCAAATACGGTATCTGAGTGAAATATTGCTACGCAATATGAAATAGAAAGCCGAAAAAACGACAAGATTACAACTATATAATTAAAATAAGCAATATAAACAAATTATGTTGATATTCAGTAAATGAATAAACGTAAGATGACGATAGTTAGTATAGATTGTTATACAGTATGTTGTCATCTTATATTATTTTTAAAAAGTAATCAGCTAGCGGGGGAAAACAGATGAAAGGTACAGTGGTAAATATCTGGTTCAACACATTAAAGCGTCTATATGGCGATGAAAAATGTAATGCGATTCTAATTGAAGAAGGTTGGCGCCCCGAACGCGTCATTACACCTTTAGAAGAAATTGATGATGCAAAGATAAAGTCGTTTATGAATCGCTTTGCTAACAGTGAAGGGCTAAGTGAACAGCAGTTATGGCGCAAGCTCGGTCAAAATAATATTAAAACATTTTATAACTGGTTTCCTTCATTTTTTGACAAATCAACAGCGATGAGCTTTATGATGATGATGGATAATATTCACACACACATGACCAAAATGATGGCGGGTGCAAAACCACCGCGAATGATACCGCAGCCGATTGATGACAAGAGTTTTTTAATGATCTATCAGTCGAAACGTGGCTTGCAAGATTATGCTATGGGGCTTATTGAAGGTGTTTCTGAACATTTCAATGAACCAATTGACGTCGAAATAGTCGATAAAAACATAGCGGCGGATGGTACGTATACCGTCAAAATGAAACTGAGTTTTGAAAAGAGTCCGATTCAAATTAAGCGGTTTAATTTTTCAAAATTGTTATCGTTAAAATTTATCAAAAACCCTCTAATTAAAGCTGTATGGCTACCAGTTGTCAGCAGTGCATTGGCGGCAGGCATTATTACACAATTTGACAATGGACTATTATTACTTGTCGTGCCTACTGTAACGGCCGTTACGGCCTATCTAGCAGCTGCTGCAGTGCAAAGGCCGCTTATGACAATTAGTGAACAAATTGATGAAATGGAACAGTTTAATTTTTCTAGTCAGCATAGATTAGATACTGATGATCGCTATGAAGCCTTATTTGAAAGAGTTGCTGAAGCAAAGGCTAAAATTCAAGAAGAAATGACCTATTTTAAAGGCGGCATGGATGATCTATATTCATTTATTGACAAATTTGGCGGTGTTGCAAATAATTTATCTGAAGTGTCCGACAAAATCGCTGATTCAGTTCAAGGTGTTGCCGCAGGCGCTGCTCATCAGGCAACTGAAACTGAAAAGTCGGTTTCAATACTAGCAGGCAATATTGAACTGTTAAATGAAATATCGCTACGTGAAAACAAAGGGCAAAAACATTTAGAATCAGCAGTTAGTCAAATTGAGGTGTCTTTTGAAGACATCGAAAATGTCGCTAACACTTTTAATAGTATTAAAGATAATTTTTCACAAGTAAACGCACAGGGCATGGCACTTAGGCAAAAAGTGCAAGATATTATTAGCATCGTAAAAACAGTTGAAGCAATTTCAGATCAAACCGGCTTGTTGGCACTCAATGCATCAATAGAAGCGGCCAGCGCCGGTGAAGCAGGGCGTGGCTTTAGCGTTGTTGCTGAAGAAGTAAGAAAACTGGCAGACAATTCTAAGCAGTCGGTCAATACCATTAATGCCAGTTTAGAAGAGTTTATCAAAGGTGTCAACGGCATGGTCGAACAAGTATCTGATCAGTTTGACGCTTTAGATGACGGCGTTAATACAATGAATAATGTGACCAACAAAAGCCGAGAAGCAACACAAAGTGTAGCTGAAGTGTCGCGTGATATTGTAGAAATGTCGCATCAATTGTCGACTGAAACCACAAAGATTAGCGGCGTCTTTGAAAATATGAATACACTGGTCGCAATTGCCGAAGAAAATTCCGCGACATCAGAAGAAATGAGCGCCAATGTCAGACAATTTTCATCGCAAATTATCGATTTAATGGAAAATATTCACGAGTTAGAAAAAGTCGTTTTATTTAATAAAAAAGAACTAGAAAAATTTAAGTTGTAAGTTTACACTACAAAAAAATCGTTACTACAGTCAAAGTGAGATGAAATTTCGGGTTTTGTAGACTAAATTATTTTATAAGCCTTGAAATCTATTTCAAAAGGCGTATAATATTAGTAATTAACCAAGATTATTCACGCCAGTGCGTGAAAAGCGCTAAAAGATTTGAGAATAGGTGCATTCTAAAAAATTTAAGGCGTACCGGATGAGTGTACTGTAAAAATTTTTAGGATGCAGATATTTCAAAAGGTTGAAGCGGTTTTTGGGTAGTGGTGTGAGTAATCTGTGATTAACTTGCTTTGACCAAAGACGGTTCAAACATTCGTTTTAAGAGAGTCGATATTTGCTGGAAATCGATAACGGCTGTTGAATTTCTACTTTGTGAGCAGTTGGCGAAAGCCAAAGGTGATGCCCTTTATCGCATAATCGAGTGGGTTGCAAAGCAATCAAATTGGGTGGCAACGCGGATTAAACCGTCCCTTTTATGGGGTGGTTTTTTGTTTTAAAATTGGAGGAGATCATGTTAGATATTAAATTTGTTAGATTTAACCCGCAAATCGTGAGAGAAAACTTAAAGAAAAAATTTCAAGATGAAAAATTACCGTTGGTCGATGACGTTATTGCGCTGGATGAAAAACTGCGCGCAGCAGTTACTGAAGCCGGTGATTTACGCGCTTTTCGAAATAGCAAAAGCAAAGAAATTGGCGGTTTGATGAAGGCGGGTAAGCGTGAAGAAGCAGAACAAGTTAAGGCAGACGTGTTAAAAATGGCCGAACAATTGGTTAAACTAGAAGAAGCCGAGACAAATTTAGCTGCTGAATTAAGAGAAAAATTAATGCGCCTGCCCAATATTATTGATGACAGCGTGCCAATTGGCAAAGACGACAGCGAAAATGTCGAAGTTGAAAAAATAGGTGAGCCGGTAGTTCCCGATTTTGAAATCCCCTATCATATTGACATTATGGAGCGCTTGGCTGGTGTCGATTTAGACAGTGCTCGTAAGACCAGTGGCAATGGCTTTTATTATTTGAAGGGTGATGTTGCTAGGCTGCATTCAGCCGTTCTTAGCTATGCACGTGACTTTATGATTGACAAGGGTTTCGAATACTACATACCGCCTTATTTAATTCGCGGTGAAGTGGTTTCTGGTGTGATGAGTTTCGCCGAAATGGACGGCATGATGTACAAAATAGAGGGTGAAGATCTTTACCTAATTGGCACTAGTGAACACTCGATGATTGGTAAATTTATTAATACGTTAATGGACGAAGCAGAACTGCCACAAGCACTGACCAGTTATTCGCCCTGTTTTAGAAAAGAAAAAGGTGCGCACGGCATTGAAGAACGCGGTGTATACCGCATTCACCAATTCGAAAAACAAGAAATGGTTGTCGTCTGTAAGCCAGAAGATAGCTTTAAGTGGTTCGATGTCATGCTAAATGCGACGGTCGAATTCTTTAGGAGTTTAGACATACCTGTACGCAAGTTAGAATGTTGCTCAGGCGATTTGGCCGACTTAAAAGTAAAGAGCATCGACGTCGAAGCGTGGTCGCCCCGTCAACAAAAATACTTTGAAGTGGGCAGCTGTTCTAATTTAAGTGATGCTCAGGCAAGGCGTTTAGGTATTCGCTTTAGAACAGAAGACAATAAGAAATTATTTGCTCATACACTTAATAACACAGTAGTTGCACCGCCGCGCATGTTGATTGCATTTTTAGAAAATAACCTTAATGCTGATGGTTCGGTTGCAATACCAAAACCTTTGCAGCCGTATATGGGCGGTAAAGAACTGATTACTGTTAAAGCATAAGCGTGGTCGATTAATTGTTTGGCAACGTCGGCGTACGCTAAAGAAAGGTGATGAAACGATGTATAGATTTGATGAAATAGTTGACCGTAGACATACCAGTTCAGTAAAATACGAAGAATTAGAAAAAAATTTTGGACAAACAGATTTGCTGCCGTTTTGGGTGGCTGATATGGAATTTAGAGCCCCCCAATTTATGATTGATTGTATAAAGAAAAGAGCAGATCATGGTGTGTTTGGTTATACCAAACGCATGCCTGAATACTATGAAGCAATTGTAGATTGGCTAAAAAACAGACATGGTGTCAATGTAGAACCAAGTCAAATTGAATATGGCGTTGGCGTCGTCTTTATACTGACAATGATGGTGCGCCTGTTTACAGAGCCAGGCGATGAGATTATCATTCAAACACCGGTCTATTATCCATTTAAAAATACAATTGAGGGCCACCAGCGCGTTGTCAGTGACAATGCTTTAAAAAGAGTCGGTAACCGTTATGAAATGGACTTTGAAAATCTTGAAAAACTCGCTAAAAGCCCTAAGTGTACCATGATGTTTTTGTGTAGCCCGCATAATCCGGTTGGCCGTGTCTGGCGACGTAGCGAATTAGAACGTGTCGTTCAAATATGTAAAGCAAATCGTGTTTTACTGATATCCGACGAGATACACTTCGATTTAGTTTATAAACCGCATAAACATTATTCTTTGGCAAATGTTAATGACCCAAATATCATTGTGTGTACTGCACCTAGTAAAACCTTTAATATAGCAGGTTTACACAGCGCCTATTGCATTATAAGAGATACTGCAAAAATGGCGCGCTACCGAGCTGAAATGGGATTGTTGGATGTAAACAGATCTAATGTGTTTAGTCGAGAAGTTACACAAGTTGTCTACCAAAAAGGACAAGATTACCTTGACCAAATGCTCGACTATATCAAGGCGAATATCGACTTTGCTTGTCTGTACATTGCACAGCATATACCGCAAATTGTGCCGTTCGACATTGAAGGTACTTATTTGTTATGGCTTGACTGTAGTGCGCTTGGGCTAACGAATGGGCAACTTGATGAGCTGTTTATCAACAAAGCAAAACTGGCATTAGACAGTGGTTATTGGTTTGGTGATAATGGCAGTGGCTTTATGCGCTTAAACTTGGCATGTTCGAGAAAAATGTTAGAAGATGGCTTAAAATATTTAGCAGATGCTGTTTCTGAGTTATAATTTGACTCGATTTTGTGCTTGTTTCTACAGTGCTATTGCTGTAAACTATTATAGAGAATAATAGTAATGATATTTGGAGGCGCTATGGCATACGAAAATTTAATGACTAACCAAGATAAAGATGTTTTTATTCCTTTGGTTCCCGGCGTACTCGGCGCCATGTTAATGAGCAAAGTGTCACGTCAAAAAGAGGGCTTTCGCGAAGATTTAATTAAAATGGTCGAAGGCGACATGCTTAATTTACCGAAAGAGAACTACTTTGATTTATTTAAACAATCGGTTGTTGTCGCCAATGGCTTTATGGAGAAATGGGGAGTTAATTACGGCCATTCATCGATAAAAGAGCTCGATACACTGCAGATGTGTATTGAAAATAAGTCGCGCTGGTTTACCGAAATTCTTGAAACAGTACAAGCTAATAAGTACATGAGTTATATTGAATACAGTTTGCGATATAACCCACCTAAGGCGTATTATACACCGCTTGAATTTGACCAATATCCTGAACTAAAAGCGCAGTACACAGCTTTTTGTGACAATGCCTTTGCGGTCTATCAAGAAATTGACGTCCTGTTTAAAAAACTTTTTAAAAAGCGTTATCCCGAGATGAAGACTAAAGATATTGAGATTAAAGCATTTGAAAATGCGCGTAATGTTTTGCCGTTATCAACGCTAGCTAATATGGGTATGCAGGCCAATTTAAGGGCGTTTTGTAACGCATTGTCAGAGCTGTTTGCATACGAGGACTTAAATTCAGAGATTGTCAAGACGGCTCAACAAATGAAAACTGAGGCTGAAAAAGTTTCGGTTGGCATGGTGCGTCATGTCGATGCCACCCCATATCAAAAGAGTTTCGTAAGCGCCTATTTTGAACGCGAAAATGTTTCAGCACCTTACAAAGTATACGACCATCCAATTGTCAATGTGGCAGATAAAGTTGAAGGCAACCTAGATGTCGTTGAAAGAGTGGGTGATTTATCGCTGATGAACCGCTTTGACGAGTTGCCAAATGAATTTAGAGGTATTGGTAAGCGGGTAGAAATTTTGATGTCTGAAGCAGGACACCATCAGGCGCTTAGGCATCGCGCCTTTGATATACGCACCAAAATGCCCGATGTGCGCTATGGTATGCTGATGCCACCAGAACTTAACACTATTGATGAAGATGGTATCGTCGAAACGCTACGCGACAAAATAGAAGTTGTCTATAAAAAATCGATAGACGTCTATGAAGCAATTTACAACAGTGGCCTTAAGGGCTTAGCGCCTTATGCGGTAATTAACTGCAATATGCGCCGCATGGATTTCTTTGCCAATGCCTTTGCCATGGCACATTTTGTAACACTTAGAAAAGAATCGCATGCGCAAGACGAAATTCGTGAAGTTGCAACTGCATTGCACGACGGTTTTCGCGATGTTGAAACAATGTTTAAAGGGTTAAATTTTGAAAGAGTAAAATAGGGGGTTACAGTGGAAACAATGCAAGATTTTATGGATCAAATTGATGCGTCAACCAAGAATTTAAAACGTGGTGATGTGGTTGAAGGAACGATTATACAAACTGGTGACGATCACATTATTGCCGATATTAAGTATGCTCAAGACGGCGTCGTCTACGAAGACGAATTGGTAAATACACCAGTTGACTATAAACAGGATGACAAAATACATCTTGTCGTGATCGGTTTTAGTGGTGAGGGGCAAGTCGTTCTATCCGAAAGAAAAGCGCAGCGTTCGCGCGGCGAAGCCATGTTAAAAGACGCTGTTGAAAATGGCAGTTTTGTCGAAGGCACACTAAAATCACTAGCTAAAGGCGGCTACCGGGTTGATGTATGTGGTATTGAAGGCTATTTGCCGTTTTCGTTGTATCAGCGCGACTATTTAAATGATCCGTCTGTTCATTTAGGTGAAAAGACGCAACTGGCAATCGAAAAGAGCGACAATCGCGGTTATGTTTTTACCAGAATGCCAATTGCCAATAAAATTTTTGAAGAGAATAAGGCCAGGTTCTATGCTAGCCACAAAGTTGGCGATACCGTTGAGGGCGTTCAAGTTGCCTACAATCGCGGTGGCGTTGTCGTTTTAGTTGACGGCATGCGCGGATTTATTCCCAATTCAGAGGTCAGTTATAGTCGCAGTGCAAAACCGCAAGATATTATTGAGGCAGGCGCGCGTCTGACTTTAGTGATAAGAGAGCTTAATGCTGAAAAGAATCAATTGATTTTAAGCTATAAAGGTACTATGCAAGATCCCTGGCAAAATATAGATGACGTCTTGGCGATCGGTGATACTTTTGAATTACTGCCAGTTGGTCAAAATCAAAACTTATATTTCTATGAACTATTAGAAGGCATTCAAGGTTCTCTGTTTAAAAAACAAGTACCTGCTGAAGTGATTGAAAGTGGACAAGAGCACTGTGTTAGCGTTGTGGCAATCGACAAAAAAAGACAGCGCATTGAACTCGATTATTATTTTGAAATTGAAGAAAATCTTGTTGAAGACGATACTAACAGTGCCGCCAGTACGCTTGGAGATTTATTTGGTGAACAACTTAAAAAATTAAAATTTGATTAATTTAATAAAGCCAGCCAGTGTTTTGTTCACTTGCTGGCTTTTTTATGAGTGTGCGATGTAAAATAGAAAAATCAAAGTATATCGTTTATAATTTTCTGAAAAATGCCGATATATATAGTGTTGTTAGATAGTAAATCTAGTATATTGTATAAATAATGCTACAATGTACTAAATAAAACGACAACTTGAGTTATTAACATAATAAGGAAAGCATGATGGACATAATCAATGAGCGCTATAGAATTATCGATAAGCTGTCTGATAGAAATTTCGAAACTCGTTATAAAGCAGTCGATTTAAATAATGAAAATAAATTGATAGAATGTCATATTATTCACGCTATTCAATATAGCGAAATACTCTATAGTCATTTTATGCATCATTATCTGAAATACGCTTCTCTCAATCATCCAAATATTAAAAAAGCATATCGTTTTAATACCGTAAAGACACAAAATGATCGTGAAAAAGAAAAATACAAATATTTTTACACTGTCGAATATATTAATCAGATATTAATCGATTTTAATATGCTGACCTTTAATGACAAAGTGAGTGTATTGCAACAAGTCATTCAAGCCGTTCGCTATTGTCATTTTAGAGGTGTTGGTTGTGGCCGTATTCGACAAGAAAGTATCGTTATCTATCGTGACACAGAGGGTGTCATGTGTGCTAAATTATGTGCGATTCCAACGATAATTGCCAATAATTTTGTTTCAGGAAAAATTAGTTTAGCTGATGATGAAGATGTCATGACAGGTGATGTTAAGTCGTTATTAAAAATGATTATTGAAGTTCTGACGACCTTGCCAAGTGCCAAAGAGAAGCAGTATGGTGACTTAAATGACCAATTGTTTCTACTGTTAAAGCGAGCTGAACGAGAAGTGATATCTATTGAAGTGTTGATATCAATTTTGCAAGGGCACGCTTTTATGACATTTCCATTTAAAGACAAGCAGTATTACGAAACAATCAACTATAACATTGGTATAATTTCTAGAAAAAATGAATTATACCAGTTGTCAAATGAAATAGAACGACGCTTTGACGGACGCACAACGCATGTTGGTGCCTTTGTAACCGGTCGCGCCGGAATCGGCAAAACGCGATTTATACGTGAGGTTTTGTTTCGCTTAAATGCGAAAGGGCATTTCGTTTATTCAGTAGATCTATCTGATATTTCTGATGATCCTTATCGTTTTATTTCAAAATTACTAAAACAATTTGTGGAAAGCGGACGCGTCGCGAAGACGCTAATCAGTAAGTATGGCAGTGATTTAGTAAAAATAATGCCCGAGTATACCGATATATGGGGCATCACACCGTCTGCTTCTCTGTCAAAGGAAAATGAAAATCTAAAGCTTAATAATCGCTTTATTCAGTTTATCATTGATATTAGTCGTCTGTTATCGCCTGTCATTGTTATTGAAAATATTCACTTTTTAAATAATAATGAACGTCTACTGTTGCAAATGTTACTTGAGGTTGTATCTGATGTTCCAATTTATGTCATTTGTTCAGCGATTTATGACGTCTTTGATGAAGAAAATTATAGTTTGTTCCGTCCATCTAATGAAATATTAGATATTAACCTTGATGCACTAAATGAATATGACGTTGATCAGTTGTTGAGATATTTTTTTTATCAAACTAAAGACTTTGATTATATTGACGATTCGGTGAAGAGTTTAACATCGGGAAGTCCACGAAGTATTGAGATACTCTTAAAATATTTTTTGGAAAATGGTATAATCTGGGTTGGTGAAGACAGGCGTTGGCACTGCAAACCATTTGAAAGGGAAGCGCTTGATTATAAACAAAAAATTGAAGATGCTTATTCAACGCTATTAGAATCGTTAGATGAAACATCAAAAACTGCTTTAAAATATATTAGTTTGTTTAAGGATTCTGCTGATATAAAAATACTAAAGCAATTATTGAACGGTATTGAAGTTGATTTTAACGATTTAATAAATTACTTAATTGCTAATAATTTTCTCTGTCGTGAACGGCAACTAAAAAATGAATATGTCACTTTTCTCGATGGTGAATTAAAACAGAGTATCTATCAAAGAATTCCTGATGATGAAAAAGTAAAGTGTCACTATCAGATGGCAGAAATATATCGCATCGCTGATAATAAATGGCAACGCGCTGATTATCTCTATCATTTATTGCATTCTAACCAGTATGAACGCGCCTTGACGATTGCTCAAACGCTGGCAGTCGAAATAGAAAAGTTGCAATTTATCGACAAGGCTATTTCATTGCATGAAATAGCACGGGACATCGCTTTTAAATTAGAAAATTATCAGGTTGTAATCAACATAGTTAAACGCATTGCAGATATATACTATTATAAGGGCGAAGTAGAAATTGCCAGTGCGCAATATAAAAAACTAGCTCAAATCAGTGAGCAATATGGTTATATAGAAGCATATTTAGATGCTGAAATAAAACGGATAGAAATAAACTTGCGCTGTGGTAGAGCAATAGAATTTGAGTACGAAATTAGCCAAATCGCGCAGCGGGCTGAAGCGATCAATTACTATAAGGGGTATTTTGACATATGTTATATTAAATTTATGCGTTGTTTAGATACCGAAAATATTAAATGCGCCAAAGATATGTTGTCAACTTTTGTTTCTATTGCAAAGCGTGACAGAAGCAATTATTTAGTTGCAAAAACCGAAATTGTAAAAGGATTATTGTACGATTTTGAAGGTGATTTTGACAACGCATTTAGTTGTCTACAAAATGCTAAAAGACACTTAAATGTTACAGACAACAGCTATGAATTGTCAATTGTTGAAAATAATTTAGGGGTTTTAACCGTTGAATTGTTGGGTGATTTAAAGCGTGCAAAAGCACATTTTAGAAGTGCGCTTAATCATCTTAAAAAATCAGCAATTATCATAGAACGTAATAAATTTCTAAATAATTTGGGAGAAGTTTTACGCGTTGAAGGTAATTTATTAGATTCGTTAAAATCACATCGTGAAGCGCTCGATATTAGCTATGACGTGCAAGATGTTGAAGAAATAATTTTAACAATGGCACATCTAATAGAAACGTATTGCAGGCTCTCGAAGTATGATTTAGCTTACAGTTATATTATAAAATTATTTAATTTATTAGATCAATATTCTGATGTTATTTTGGTTGGATTATACGAACGTATCTATTATGCTACGTCATTGTTCTATCTTAAACTATTTAACAGAGATGACGCTAGGGTTTACTTTACAAAATTTATGCGGTCGCAAACTGATTACTTAGATCATTTAAGTGCTTTTCGCATGAGAATTCATCAATTTAATTGCCAATATTATTTGGCAGATAATCGATTCGATTACCAATTTGATTATGGTGATATTAAAAAGATGATAGACTTTGCTAAACGCGATATTGAAAGAGCATTGCTAAAAGAAGTGCTTTTGGATATTATCATCGACATTATTTGTTTTGATGGCCGTGATGCAGTAACTAATTTATTAGACTGCTATCGTCAGATAGAAACAATTAATTATAGTAAAGTTTTAAGTTTTAAACAAGCAGTCGTCGATTATTATATGGTCCGTTCTGAAGCGCTTGCTGAAGTGGAAAACTGTGATATTTTCCATCGCCTTTCCGATGAAGAAAAACTTAAGGTTTATATTATAATGGGGAATGATTTCGCTTTGCGGGGCGACTATTATGGCGCCTTGCGTCAATATTTAGAAGCGGTTGATAATATTCGTAGTGTTTATTTAACACTAGACGATAAATTGCGTGAGGCCTATGTATTAAAAGACGAACTAAAGCGCAATTTATTTGATTGTATCAATATTTTGATGCACAAAATTGATAAATCTTTTAAAATTCCATTAGATATGAACGTTACTTCGCTATTAGATTTAGAGCCATATTATAATCTTTATCACAGCGATGCATTTAAAAAGTCTATTTTTGCGCGCTATCGTCAAAAGCACCGTATTATATTTGAATCACTTGATGATTTACTTAATGCATTGGACAGTGATAATGAAACAAATATAGTTGTCGCTTTAAAATATTTAACGCAGTTAGTATTTGCCGATTTTGCGTCGCTGATTATGATTAGTGCCGATCAGACGATTAGCAAAGTATTTGAAATTGATGATAATATGCAAAAGAATAATTACAGTGTACTGATTTCAAATTATATCAACGCAGATAAACCAGTTATTCTGTCTGAAAATAAATTAAGCCAAATGGGTATTTACGATTTAAAAAAAGCGATGCTAATACCTGTTTATGCTAAATATACTGAAGAAAATCATGGTCAAATGAATCGTAGACGCAAACAAATAAGGGACTATGAGCATCCTCAAGCGGTTATTTTTATTGCATCGTATTCTCGTTTGAACTTTTTAACAGATGATATGATTAAATACGTTCAACAGACTTTGCCAATTTTGTATTTAATTACAGATAACTATAATCTTTATCGATCGTCAACGATTGATAAATTAACCGGGGTATATTTACGTAAACCGCTTGAAAAAATATTTATGCAACAAATGGAAGAATGCAAACGCATGGGTGAATCGTTTGCAGTTGTCATGCTAGATATTGATCATTTTAAAACCGTCAACGATGAATATGGCCATCGGGTTGGCGATCAAGTATTAGTACAAATTGCCGCCATTATTGTAAAATCAGTACGGGTAGATGACGCAGTTGGACGCTATGGCGGAGAAGAATTTATCGTTTTATTGCCAACAGCTTCAGCTGCTAAGGCTTATGAAATAACTGAACGAATTCGAAAAAACGTCGCAATGGCGGATCTGCTTGAAAATGGTAAAAAGGTGACAATAAGCGCCGGTATTTCGGTTTATCCACAAATGGGCAATCGTCAAAATGATTTAATCGAAAAAGCAGATAAAGCACTTTATGTTTCAAAAAATAATGGTAGAAATTTAACAACAGTCTATGCACGCGAAAAAATGTCTGAAGATAAACGGTTTGACCCACTTGCTGGTATTTTAACCGGAACGACTTCGCGCGATGCACGCGTTATGAAAGTAATTGTTGATATTATTGCTTTAACAGCTTCTGCTAAACAAATCGAACACAAAATTCAAATTGTATTAGAAATGTTGATTGATTTATTAGAGGCAGGTGATGCTTCAATTATTGACATTAGAAATCAAGATAGGCATGTGCGTTATACAAAGTCCAAAGGTAAGCCAAAATTGCTAAAAGTAAATACACTAAATGAGAACGAACTTATTATAGAAGAATACGAACGCGAAGGCTATTTTATTCAATGGGATAATATTGATGATTTCGATAGCGCCATAGATAGGGCGAAATGGCGTTCACATATTCAATGCCCAATTGTCTATAGTGGCAAGAAAAAAGGTATTATTGTTGTGCGCGTGCCAATTTCAGAGAAAAAGTTTGAATTTTCTGATTATAATATTGTCTTACATATAGCAAGAATTATTGGCGGCTCATTCAAATAATTATAAATAAATAGATATCATTTTGCCGAAATTAACTATTTTGTGTTATACTTATGTTATTCCAGATTATTACGAACTGGCGTAAATAAATTTGGCTTAAATGCGCTTAGAAGTTAATTATTAAAGGAGAGTGGAAATGGTACAAATTGATGGACGTTCTTTAACCTTAAACGAATTTATTTCAGTTACACGGGGTCATAAAAAAGTTGAACTGACAGAAGACTCAATTTTGGCGATCGGTAGATCGAGAAAACTAGTTGAGGAGATTGTTGATGAAAAACGCGTTGTTTATGGCATTTCAACCGGCTTTGGTAAATTTAGTGATGTTTCAATTTCAAAAGATGACGCTGCTCAATTACAGAAAAATTTAATTATTTCACATTCATGCGGTGTAGGTGAACCATTTTCTAAAGATGTTGCTAGAGGTGTTGTCTTGTTGCGGGCGAATGCGCTTGCAAGAGGAAATTCTGGCGTGCGCCAGTCGACAATCCAAACGATGATCGACATGTTAAATAAAGACGTTGTGCCGGTAATTCCGCAGAAGGGTTCGCTTGGTGCAAGTGGTGACTTAGCACCGCTTTCGCATATGGTGCTCGTAATGATAGGTGAAGGAGAAGCTTGGTATCAAGGAGAGCGCTTAACGGGCAAAGCTGCAATGGCAAAAGCCGGCATACCAACAATAGAATTAACCTCAAAGGAAGGGCTGGGTTTAATCAATGGCACACAAGTAATGACATCAGTTGGCGCGCATGCCACCTACGACGCACTTAATTTATCGAAGTTAGCTGATATTACCGCTGCAATGACTATCGAAGCATTGACTGGCATTACCGATGCTTTTGATCCGCGCGTACACGCCTTAAGGCCACATCAAGGGCAGCAGAATACGGCGAAAAATTTACTGCAAATTTTATCTGGCAGTAAGCGTACGACGCGACAAGGCGAGGTGCGTGTACAAGATGCTTACACTTTGCGTTGTGTACCGCAGGTGCACGGTGCTTCTAAAGACGCTTTTAACTATGTTGCTAATAAAGTTAGTATTGAATTAAATTCGGTTACTGATAATCCAATTATTTTCCCGGACGAGGGCGACGCAATTTCTGGCGGTAATTTTCACGGTCAACCAATGGCGTTGCCATTTGATTTTTTAGGAATTGCCATTGCTGAGTTAGCTAATATATCTGAACGTCGAATCGAGCGTTTGGTCAATCCCAACTTATCAGAACTGCCTGCATTTTTAACGGAAAAAGGTGGTTTACATTCAGGCTTTATGATCATGCAATATTCAGCTGCTGCATTAGTTTCCGAAAACAAAGTACTGGCACATCCGGCGAGTGTCGATTCTATTCCATCTTCTGCCAATAAAGAAGATCATGTCAGTATGGGTACAATAGCGGCACGCAAGTCTGGTGAAATTTTGGCCAATGCTAAAAATGTGTTGGCAATTGAATTATTGGCAGCATGCCAAGCAATTGATTTAAGTGAAAATAAGCCATTAGCGCAGGCTACTGAAAAAGTTTATCAGTGTATTAGAAAAGAAGTGCCTAGGCTGGTTGATGATCGTATTATGTATGTTGATATCAAAAAGGTTGTATCTTTAATCGAAGAAGGCGTTTTAATTGAAGCAGCTGAAAGCGCTTGTGGAGCATTATTACAATAATTAGGGGGGAAAATTGATAGCGAAAGAGTATATTGTCTTTGAATTAGCTGCATCTGCTTATTATGCTGATGCTAAAGATGTTTATGAAATTGTTTCAGCAGATTTAGTAGGAGAAAAATATGGCGTAAGTGATGATGTCGTAGGTGCAATTGTACGCTCAGGGAGTATTTTACCAGTTGTCAGTTTGCGAAATTGCTTAAATATTGAAGGTGAATCGGTAACTGCTAAACAGGTTATCGTCATTGAAGCTGGTGAATTTGGAAAAGTCGGATTTTTGGTTGACGACGTTAAGGGTGTTGCTAAATTAGAAGATAATGAAATTGCTGAAATTCCCGATGTAGTAATAACCAATGAAGTTAAATATGTTTCTGGCGTCGTTCGAGAAGATGGTAAAGCAATACTAATCATCGATTTACCAGCCGTCTTAAAAGGGCGTGCTAATCCAGCTGATGCTTTAGTTAAGGAAGAATAAGACAAGAAACTTAAAGCGAATAATTACGTTTAGCATTAATTTTGTGAGGAGAACGGTTAATAATGGGAGAAAATTATAAGCGTTTTACAAATCGCGAATGCGAATTTTTTCCGTGCCATAAAGGCATTACGGAAGAGGATTTTAATTGTTTGTTTTGTTATTGTCCACTGTATGCTTTAAAGGATAAATGTGGTGGTAATTTTCAGTATCTTGAATATGGTATTAAAGACTGTTCAAATTGTCTAATACCGCATAGCAAAAATAGCTATCAATATATCATGTCCAAAATGGGCGAGGTCATGAATTTAGGCAAGTTAACTGAAGAATAAATAATGAAACTATATTGCTGAACACAATTTTGCCAAAAACTGCGTAAGCGCGCCAATAATGGTTATAAATGTACTGGAAGTCCGAGGAGCGTGTTAGTATGAAAACGGTAAAGTCGATTGTTCAAGGCAATATTCATGGTGTAGGTTTTAAATATTTTGTGCTTAAAACAGCATTGCGTCATCAGATTGGTGGCTATGTTAAAAATGAAAAAGATGGTACAATATCAATTATTGCCTATGGCCAAGATAAAAATATAGACACTTTTTTTAAGATTGTCGAAGTGGGAAATGGCTATTCACATATCGACTTTATAACGATAAGTGACTCACCGCTAGAGATTTATCGTGAATTTCGAGTGATATATTAAACCCAATCAGGTTGATTGGGTTTGATTTTTTAGTAAAATAACGAAACTTGAAGCTAACCGCATAATGCGATATAATAGCTTTTTAAGGAGGTATTCATGAAAGTAAGATTTGCACCTAGCCCGACTGGCTATTTACATATTGGTGGTTTACGCACGTGTCTATATGATTATTTATTGGCAAAAAAAGAGTCGGGCAGCTATGTACTGCGCATTGAAGATACAGATCAAGGGCGTTTGGTCGATGATGCTACCAAAAAGTTAATTGAAACGCTATTGGACTTGGGTATTGTACACGACGAAGGTCCTTTTATTAACGAAGCCGGCGACATATATCAGGTTGGTGACGCACAGCCTTATATTCAATCGCAGAGATTAGATATCTATCGTCAGTATGTTGATCAATTAGTAGAAACGGGCAAAGCCTATTATTGTTTTTGTTCTAAGGCGCGCTTAGACAGTGTTAGAGAAGACCAAAAGAAAAATGGTTTAACACCAAAATATGATGGTCTCTGTCGTGATATTGATATTGATGAAGCGAAAAAGCGGATTGAATCAGGCGAAAAATACGTCGTGCGATTAAAGTTGCCACACGACCGCAATATAAGTTTTATAGACCATATTCGCGGTGAAGTCACCTTTAATACGGCAGAAATAGACGATCAGGTTTTATTAAAGCAAGATGGTTTTCCAACCTATCATATGGCTGTTGTCGTTGACGACCACTTAATGGGCATTAGCCATGTTATTCGCGGTGAAGAATGGATAACTTCGACACCCAAACATATCTATCTCTATGAAACTTTAGGTTGGCAACCGCCTGAATATATACACTTACCGTTAATTCTCAATAGTGAAAAGAAAAAGCTATCAAAGCGCCACGATGACGCGTCGGTAGAAGATTTCCTTAAAAAAGGGTATCTCAAAGAAGCACTCGTCAATTTTGTCGCCCTGTTGGGGTGGAGTCCGGAAGATGGTAGCGAAATTATGTCAATGCAAGAAATTATCGATAAGTTTTCGACAGATCGATTGTCTAAGTCGCCTGCTGTGTTTGATGTTGATAAGCTAAAATGGATGAATGGGCAATATATTAGAAATTACGATTTAGATGCTTTAACTGAATTGGCGATACCGTTTTTCTTGGCGGGTGGCACCTTAGAGCAGCGCAGTATTAAGGCGCACAAGGGTTGGTTAAGAAAAATTGTCGCTGCGACGCGCGATCGTGTTGAAACACTTGCTGATTTTCCGAAAATGGCACTAATTTTTAAAGGTGATGACGTTAAGTTAGAAAGCGAATCAGCGCGACAATTTTTATTAGAAGAGCATGCGCCAATTGTCATAAAAGCCTATTTGGCTGAACTTGAAAAAATGGACAGATTCTGTTATGATGAAGTCAAGTTACCGATTAAAGCTGTTCAAAAGGCGACAGGTTACAAAGGCAAACAATTATACATGACAATAAGAATTGCTGTGACAGGTCAAGAACATGGCGTCGACTTAAATGATATATTGTTTATTTTAAATAAAAGACGTCTAGTTAAACGTTTGAAATATACAATTGAAAACTATTTAGAAAAATAAGTAACTATTATGTATGCGCTGTCATTTTGAGTGAAGGCGAAGCCGCAATCGAGGAATCTCGGTTTTTAAGAGTGAGATCTCTCCACTGCGGTCGAGATGACATGCTATTTATAAAACACACTTAACAGTTATAGTGTATTTGGTTATAAATCTATGATCGAGAAATAGTCAATTGTTCATTTTGTACAGAGCACTCGCTGGCTGAAAGAGTGTGTTTGAAGATTGACGAATGCCCTCGTGAGAGTTGTCGTGAGCCACAGTAGCGACAAACGGTGGTACCGTTATCGCCTTTAAGATACAAAACAAAGTGGAACCGCAAACAGCCCCTCGCCTTTAAATAGGTGAGGGGTTTAGCAATAGGAGGAAGTTATGAATGTCAAAATGTATAATTCGCTCAGCCGAACTGTTGAGCCATTTGAGCCATATCAAACTGGCAAAGTTCGCATGTATACATGTGGCCCAACGGTTTATAATTACGCACATATCGGCAATTTGCGGACCTATGTCAGCGAAGACATTTTAGAAAAGAGCTTAAATTACCTAGGCTATGATGTCACCCGCTGTATGAATGTAACCGATGTTGGCCACTTAGAATCCGATGCCGACTCGGGTGAGGATAAAATGCTTAAGGGTGCGCGTCGTGAGAATAAAACAGTCTGGCAGGTTGCTCAGTTTTACACTGAAGCCTTTTTCGCCGATTGTGCCAAACTTAATATAGCAAAGCCGGCCATTGTCGAACGCGCTACCGATTGTATAGACGATTATATTGATTTTATTAAAACGCTTGAAGAAAAAGGTTATACTTATTTTGCCGAAGGCAATGTTTATTTCGATATTTCAAAATTCCCCAAATATACAGAATTATCGGGTTTGGATTTAGAAACGTTAAAGACAGCAGTGCGCGAGGATGTCGAACACGATATCAATAAAAAAAACCCGCAAGATTTTGTACTGTGGTTTACCAAGTCTAAGTTTGCCAATCAGGCAATGAAGTGGGATTCTCCATGGGGTGTTGGCTACCCAGGTTGGCACATAGAATGTTCTGTTATTGCACTAAAGAATTTGGGCCCTAAATTAGATATTCACTGTGGTGGCGTTGATCATATCCCTGTTCATCACACTAACGAAATTGCCCAAACTGAAAGCTATACTGGTGAAAAGTGGACAAAATACTGGTGGCATGCCGAATTCTTAATTGACAATACCGGTAAAATGAGTAAATCAAAAGGCGAATTTTTAACACTGTCATTGCTTGAAAAAAAAGGTTATGATCCACTTGATTATCGTTTTTACTGCTTGGGTTCACATTATCGCAAACAACTGCCATTTACTTACGAAAATCTCGATATGGCGCGTAAAGCTTATCAAAAACTTAAAAACAGAACATTGCAATTGGTCAGTGCAGGTCAGCACGACGTCAAATTATCAACTGTCGGTTTACAGTATCGCCAACAATTTCAGGCGGCGCTGGCAGATGACTTAAATACTGCAAATGCTTTAACAGTGCTTTACGATGTCTTAAAAAGCGATTTAGAAGCCGCAGAAAAGCTGGCGCTAATCAAACAATTCGACAGCGTGTTATCACTTGATTTGCTCGTTGAGAAAAAACTAGATAGCTTGGTTGATAACGATTGGGTAGAACAGATGATCGCCAAACGCAGCGCGGCAAAAGCTGCTAAGGATTGGGCGACAGCTGATGCCATTAGAGCTCAGTTAACAGAAAAGGGCATTGAACTTAAAGACTGTGCAGAAGGCACCACCTGGCAATTGAAAGGTTAAACTATTGAGTGAGTACAACATGACTAAGTTGTCAGCCGATGCGGTTAAGCAGATTTCAGCTGTTAGCTTGGCTTTTATTGGCGACGCCGTATACGACTTATATATCAGGAATACATTAATTGCACGTTATCCGCGCGCCAAAATAAATAAACTTAACGATATGAAGATAAAGTGTGTTAACGCTGCTGCGCAGGCGCAGATTGCGCACGCTTTAATGCCCAACTTACAAGAAGATGAATTAATGGTATTAAAGCGCGGTAGAAATGCCAAGACGGCTACAATGGCAAAAAATGCCAGTGTTGTCGACTACAGATATGCCACCGGTTTTGAAGCGCTAATCGGCTACTTGCACTTGGCAGGGCAGGTTGAACGACTAACCGAAATTCTAACCTTTTCTTTTGAATGGTGTCAAAAAATGCACCTCTTTGAAAAACGGGAGACAGTTGATGAAAAAAGAAAATCGCACGAAGCAAACCTATAAGCAGTACCAAATGAGGCATAATAATAAGCCGAACAGTGATGATTACGCCATCGGTATACACCCGGTCGAAGAAGCCATAAAGGGTGGTCGCACCATTAATAAAATTATGGTCGCCAAGGGTAAGCGTTCTAAAAAAATACACGACATAATCGTCATGGCTAAAGCGCGTCGCTTGTTTATTCAAGAAGTTGATGTTAAGGCGCTTGACCGCTTTGCCAGCTACGCTAATCATCAGGGCGTAGTTGCCTACTTATCGCCTTATGATTACTATCAATTCGACAATATGAAACTTAATGACAACAGTTTAATTTTGGCGTTAAACGACCTTACAGATGTTCATAATTTTGGCTCAATTTTAAGAACATGTGAAGCAGTTGGCGTTGATTACGTGATTATTCCTGAACGGCGCAGTGTACAAGTCAATCAAACTGTTACAAAGACATCGGCCGGTGCCGTTGAACACGTTAAAATAGTGCGCGTTAAAAGTTTGGGTAATGCGTTAAACGCCTTAAAAGAGCAAGGTTTTTGGGTGATTGGTGCTGATATCAAAGGTGAAAAAAAATATACTGAAATTGATTATAGTGGTAAAAAAGTAATTGTAATGGGTGCAGAAGATAAGGGACTGAGCCCACATATCGTCAGAGCATGTGACTTTTTAACGTATATACCTATGCACGGCAAGGTAAATTCGTTAAATGTTTCAGTTGCAACATCGCTGTTGCTCTACGAGTGGCAACGCAGTAAATAAACTGAAATTTAAGATTACGCCTGAAATAAAAGAATTCAAGGAGGATTTATGCTAGAAAAAAGAATAATTGAAACTGTACTCGCCAAAGCACTTTCGACCGGCGGTGATTTTGCAGAACTCTTTTATGAAGATACGACGGCAAATAGCATCGCTTTGGTCGATGGAAAAATTGATGCCTTAAATGGTGGACGAAGTCATGGCGTTGGCATTCGCATTTACAAGGGGTTAAATAGCGTATACGGCTATACCAACGATACATCCGAACAAGCGCTATTAGCAACTGCTGAGAAAGCCGCTAAAGTTGTCGGGCAATTGTCAGTTAATAGTGCGCTAGACATTGTTGTTGAACGACAATCAATTCGCAATATATGTCCAATTGAGCGCTATCCGGCAGATGTAACACTTGATGAAAAAATTGATATGTTAAAAATGATGAACCGCGTAATGCGCAAAGGTGGTGACCTAGTTTCACAGACAATTGCGCGTTATCTTGAAAATGATCAACGCGTCTTGATTGCCAACACTGATGGTCTGTTAACGCAAGACCGTCGCACCCGCACGCGCTTAGTTGCTCAAGTTATCGCCTCACTTAATGGTGAAAACCAAACCGGTTATGATGCACCAGGCGCGCACATGGGCTTTGAAACCTATAAAAAGGCGATAGATCCTGAAAAAGTCGCCCAAAAAGCGGTGAATGTTGCGACAACGATGATTAAAGCAGACTACGCGCCAGCAGGCAATATGCCCGTATTAATCGACAGCGATTTCGGTGGCGTTATTTTTCACGAAGCCTGTGGCCATTCGTTAGAGGCAACTTCAGTTGCTAAAGGGGCTTCGGAATTTAGCGATAAATTAGGCCAACAAATTGCGTCACCGGTTGTGACGGCAATTGATGACGGTACTGTTCCGCATGCTTGGGGATCGCAAAATATCGATGACGAGGGCATGCCAACACAAAGGAACATTTTAATTGAAAATGGCATTCTCAAAAGCTATTTAATTGATCGTCTTAATGCTAAACGCATGAAAATGGCGCCAACCGGTAGCGCGCGTCGCGAATCATATAAGTTTGAACCGACATCGCGCATGACCAATACCTATATTGCAGCTGGTAACGATTCGCCCGAAGCGATGTTCGCATCAATTGACCGCGGCTTTTATGCTAAAAAGTTGGGCGGTGGTTCGGTTAATCCGGCAACGGGCGAATTTAATTTTGCCGTCTTAGAAGGCTACTTAGTTGAAAAAGGGCAACTCGCAAAGCCGTTAAGAGGTGCCAGTTTAATTGGCAAAGGCTCTGAAATTCTACAAAAAATTGATATGGTTAGTAGTAATCTCGAACACTGTGCTGGTATGTGTGGTTCGCTAAGTGGTAGTATTCCAGTTTGTGTTGGCCAACCGATGATTCGCGTTTCAGACATGACCGTTGGTGGTAAATAGGAGGCAATATGAAAATAGATATTTTTGCAAAAAAGATTTTTGAAAGAGCCAAGACTTATCATTTAGATGCCTTTGAGCTGTATTATCAATATGGTAATGAACTGTCTTTAGAAGCCTATCAAGGTAGCATTGACAGCTATTCTGAAAGTACGACTTCAGGCGTTAATTTTCGCGTTGTCGTCAATGGTAAAACCGGTAGCTGCTTTAGCGAAGTACTAGATGAAGCGGCAATTGATTACTTGGTTGAAAGCGCCTATCAAGCAGCGTTACACATAGAAAACGACGATGATGTCAACCTTATCTCAACGGGTTTAGAATACCCCGAATTAAATCTCTATAATGAAGAATTAGTTGCTGTAGACAACCAGAAAAAAATTAATTTCATACTTAATGCCGAAGCACGTGGCCTAAAAGATGAGTCGATTGAACGCGTTAATGGTGTTCACTATGCAGATGGCATGACAGGCTGTCGACTGTTTAATTCAAATGGCCTTGACATTGCCTATCAAACCAACAATGCCTATACTTACATTAGCGTTATTGGCAAAGACGAGACAGCAACGCACACCGCCTATGGCATCAGTTATGATCGCGATTTTAATGCGTTAATAGAAGATGATATTGTGCAAAAAGCACATGACAAATTAGTTGCAAAGTTTGGTGCTAAAAGCGTACCGACTGGTCTTTACCCAGTCGTCTTTTCAAATGAAGCATTTGCTAGTTTGTTGTCAGTTTTTATGTCTAATTTTAGCGCTGAAATGGCGCAAAAGGATATGTCTTTATTAAAGGGTAAAGTTGGTCAGGTTATTGCTTCTAAGGTGTTTTCGCTCATCGATGATCCCTTACTTGAAAAGGGCTTAGCCAGTGCGCCATTTGACGGTGAGGGAGTACCAATGCGTAAAAAATATATCATCAAAACCGGAAAATTTGAAACCTTTTTACACAATATGAATACGGCTAAAAAAGACGGTGTTGAAACAACCGGTAATGCATCGCGCGGCTCGTTTAAAGCCACTGTTGGGGTAGCGCCCAGTAATGCTTTTGTCGAACCAAGTAATTTAGCGGTATCAGATCTCTACAAACAAGTAGACAACGGCCTTGTCATAACTGAACTCGATGGCCTACACGCTGGCGCTAGCCCAATAAGTGGCGATTTTTCACTTTCAGCGCGTGGTTTTCAATTAAAAGATGGCAAGCCAGCGGGCGCCGTTAATCAAATTGTCGTATCGGGTAACTTCTTCAAAATGATACAAAATATCGTCGCAGTTGCTGACGATTTAAAATTCAGACTTAGTCCAATTGGTTCGCCGACCATTTATGTTGGTCAATTAAATGTTGCTGGAAAATAAATATAGTTTAGAGATAAGGGGTTAGCTATGAAGAACATAGGGGTTAGAAAATCTCTGTTGGCAGATTTAAGTTTGTTTATCGTTGCTTTTGTCTGGGGCGGTGGCTTTGTTGCGGTTAAAGATGCGCTCAATACAATGAGTCCGATGTTGTTGATGGCCTTTCGCTTTACAATTGCTGCGGCAATTCTGTACGTCTTCTTTAGAAAAAAAATTGGTAGTATCACTAAAAACGATTTAAAGGGTGGTGGTTTTGTCGGCTTGGCACTCTTTTTGGGATTTGCCTTTCAAACTTATGGGCTACAGTATACAACTGCCTCAAAGCAAGGTTTTCTTACGGCAGTTTACGTTGTTTTAGTGCCATTATTATACTGGATATTCTATCGTAAAGCACCAGCAAAAAAAGTGTTTATAGCTAGTTTTTTGGCGATTGTCGGCATTGGCTTAATCAGTTTAAATGGCGGTTTTTCAATTAATTTAGGTGATGGTTTAACGCTGATATGTGCAGTGTTTTTCGCATTGCATATTTTATCGATTGAGTACTTTTCAAAAGATATGAATGGTTTTAAATTGGCCTTTTTACAAATGGCAGTCGCTGCCGTTTTATGTATTATTTTTGCGTTGCTGACCGAACCTGTTCGATTGGCATTGTCGCAACGCGAATGGACTGCTGTATTGTATTTGGCCGTCTTTTCAACATTTGCCTGTTTTACTTTACAGACAATTGCCCAACGCTATACGTCGTCATCACATGCGTCGCTGATTATGAGTTTAGAATCGGTTTTTGCAGCCTTATTGGGCGTTATGCTGTTGGGCGAGGTCATGACAATTAAAATTATCTTAGGTAGTGTTTTAGTATTTGCTGCCATCTTGATCGTAGAAGTGAATTTTGACAGCAAGGAATCGGTTGAGGAGCGTTCGTGACAGAAAATGTAAAAGAATTACTCAATAATTTATTGCGGGCAGTAGAATATGAACGCGAAGAAGAGCGCCGCCGTCACATAGAAGAAATAAAGTTTTTATCTGGTGTCGAACGCGAAGATAAAGGGCGTGCCCTAATCGGCTTGGTTAAGCGCAAAGTAGGGCGTGCATTGGGGGGCGACTATTTATATGCCTTTCGTAAAAAGGGCAGTTCATTTTTACCCGACACGCAAATTGGCGTTGGCGATCAGGTGATTATTAGTCAATTTAACCCGTTAGATGCCAATAATCCGACGGCGACTGTCTATGAAGTATCGGCGCGCAATATTACGGTGGCCTGTGCTACAACGCTATCGATGAACAACAGTCGGCCATTGCGACTTGATTTATATGTTAATGACATTACATTTCAGCGCATGGAAGCGGCACTAACTGAACTAAAGGGCAGTTTTCACAGTAAAGTTCAGGCCATATTATCTGGGCTTTACAAGGCAAATTCAACGCCCAAAGGCTTTAGTAACACTGCGCTAAACACGGTGCAAAATCGCGCTGTCGACTACGCACTTGCCAATAATGGTTACTACAGCATACAAGGGCCACCTGGTACTGGTAAAACGCATACGGCGGCACATTTAATATCGCAAATTGTAGCCGGCAAACAGCGCGTTTTGGTTACGGCTGATTCCAACGCAGCAGTCGATAATATATTACGTAAATTGGTTGAATTGGGGCATGCTCCTTTGCGCATCGGCAACCCAATTCGGGTCAATCGCGATTTAAAGCAGCATACTTTAGATTATAAAATACTGAAGAACGTGTTGTATCAAGACTATTTGGCTATTGAAGAGGCAATTGAACAATTAAAAGATAAGCAAACACATTTAGAACGCCCCACACCTAAAGTGACACGTGGTCTTAAAGCCGAGAGATTAATGGAAATCTATTACAAAGATAAACAGATGCGTGGCATTAATAAGCACACTGTCAGGCGCTTTCGACCGTGGTTAAAGACACAGTCAAAAATAGATGCGCTCTATGATAGACTGCATGAGTTAAAAGAAGAAATACAAACCAAGTTATTGTCCTCACATCGCATTATCTGTGCAACCAATTCAACAGCGGGTAATGACTTATTGGCCTATGAACGCTTCGATTGGGTCGTGATTGACGAAGCGGCACAGGCATCAATTCCATCGAGTGCAATTGCCATTTTAAAGGGCGAACGTTTTGTTTTAGTTGGTGACCACTTTCAACTACCTCCAGTCGTCATCAGTAAAGAAGCCAAAGAATTGGGCTTAGATCAGTCGCTAATGGATTATTTGGCTTGGCAATATCCCTATCAACTAACGCGCCTCAATGTGCAATATCGCATGCACCACGTCATTAACGATTTGGTAAGTGGTATGTTTTACAATGGTGCATTAATTGCGCATCAATCGGTGGCAGAGCGCAAGTTTTCATTTGATAAAACGGTAGTTGATGTCTATCAGGTCGTTGGCCGAGAGTACCGTTTTAAAGATAGTAAATCGTATTACAATCAGGCAGAAATTAACTGCGTCGTTAAACTTGTTGACGATCTGCACAAACAGGGCATTAACGCTGAACAAATTGCTGTTATTTCACCCTATAAGGCACAAGTAAATGCCATGTTGAAAGAACTGGAACAGCGCTGTGAAATTGACACGGTTGATGCCTTTCAAGGTAGAGAGAAAGACGTTGTCATCATATCTTTTGTCAGGTCAAATCTGCGTGAAAACATTGGCTTTTTAAGTGATTATCGTCGCCTTAACGTTTCGATCAGCCGTGCTAAAAAGAAATTAATTTTAATTGGCAATTTTAATACACTGCTTAATCACGACCTGTTTAAGCGCCTATTAAAAAGCTTACGTGCTATTGAATTAGTGGCGTTGCCCAATTTTAATTGATATTAATTGCATTCTAGTCAAATTTTAATTTTTATAATTTAGACTATTTTGTGGGAGGTCGCATGCAACCTTATCACTTTTTATCACAAATATACGATATATTACAAGAAGAAATTGACTATCAAGCGTGGTATCATTTTTTTTGTAACTGGGCAAATAAGCGGGGTTACACATTAAAAAATATATTGGAAATAGGTGCTGGTACCGGCAATATGACAGCGCATTTTATCGCTGATGGTGTTGCTGTAACAGCGCTTGAACCATCTGAGGCTATGCTACAGGCACTGGTTGTTAAGTTTGATAGAAAGCGCCGCCTAATCAATTGCTTTTGCGGTGATGTCAATAGCTTTCAAACAGCGCAAACCTATGATGCGACAGTTGGCTTTTTGGATGTACTAAATTATATTGCAGCTGCTGATTTAAATCATTTTTTTAAGCGCGTTGCAAAACTTACCAAACCGGGTGGTCTGGTTTACTTCGACTTATCGACACCCTATAAATTACAACATATTATTGGCGATAATACATTTGCCGAAAGCTTCGATGATTTTGCCTATATTTGGCACAATCAATATGATGAAAAAAACTGTGTTTTAGATTTTGAACTGTCTATTTTTACTGAATGTGACAATGGTTATTATCAAAGGCAAACGGAAAAACATCAACAACATGCACATACTGTTGATCAAATTGTGGCAATGCTACCGGTCGAACTACGCCTTACAGAAGTGTTGAGTGAACAGTTTTCTGAATGTAAAAGCAGTGACCAACGGCAACATATTTTTATAGAAAGGGTGTAATGTGGCGAATTTAATAAAAGCATTGGCGGCCGACGGCGATTTTTCAGTTTGTCTGTTAGACGGATCGGCACTATATAAAGAAGTTATGGCAATACACAACCACACACCCATTGTCAATGCCGCTTTGGCAGAGCTATTAATGGCGACAGCCTTAATGCGAACCGCCGAAAAAGACGATGCCACGCGCATTAGCGTGTCATTAAGCGGTGATGCTGCCGTCAATAAAATGGTAAGCTATGTTGCACAAGATGGCCTTAAAGGCTTTTGCGATATGCGTGTCAAAAGTGAAGTAAACACTGTGCATTATGACAGCTTGTTTGGCACAAACGGCAAACTGGCAATTGTAAAAGAATATGGCAATGGCATGCGTTCAACCGGTCAAGCGTTGCTGGCCGGTGACAGCATGGCGACAAATTTTACAGATTATTACATGTATTCAGAACAACAATTGACTTTTTTTGCAATTGAAGAGGCAAGTGCAAACAGTGAAACGCATTATGTTGCCGCTATGCTAACACTTTTGCCAAGTGCTAAATCATCCAGTGTAAATGCCGTTTACGATCGGCTATCAGCCTTTTCTGAAATTGCCAAGCAACTGGCAAAAGGTATTGACTTAGCGGAGATTTTAAGTGGGTTAATGGCTGAACTACCCTATAAAGTTATTTTGCGCGATACTGTGCATTACCAGTGCAATTGTAGCAGGCAAAAAATGGCAAGTGCACTCATTAGCTTGGGTGTCGCACAGTTGCGTGAACTGCGTAATGAAGACGGTGCAGCTGAAATGAACTGTCACTTTTGTAACAAAAAATATAATTTTAATGCGCAAGATTTAGATAAGTTAATAGAGGAAATAAGCAAATGATTATACTTAAACTATTGTTAATGTCAGTAATAGGCGCCTTAATTGGTTGGATGACTAATATTATTGCCATAAAATTATTGTTTAGACCAATTGAACCAATTAAAATCCTCTTTTTTGAAATTCAGGGTCTCATTCCAAAGCGACATGCAGAAATCGTACATTCGGTCGCTCAAGTCGTCGAAAAAGAATTGCTTAACATGGAACAGATTTTTGATACGTTTATCGAAAAGATGGACAAAGAGACTATTTTAGAAACACTTGAATTACATATTTGTAACGCTGTGGTCAAAAATTTGCCCGGCTTGATGCGCTCGTTTAGTGGCACGATAACAAAATATATTCATGAAGTGATTGAAAATGAGGGGGATCGCTTGCTCAGTGAAGTGACCGAAGGTCTATTACATAAGGCAGTTTATGAAGTGAGTATCGCTGAATTAGTTGAAAATCGTCTGTTGACATATGATTTAGAAAAAATTGAAGACATTATTTTGCAGTTAAGTAAAAGAGAACTCGTGCAAATTGAACGACTAGGTGGTATACTGGGTTTTATAGTTGGTTTTGTTCAGGGTGTGCTTGTACTTTACATCATGTAAGGAGGGAATATGAAGAAGTATTATTCTGTGGTCATCTTGTTATTATTAGTAGTTGCCCTTGTCTTTAACGGCATCTATAAACTACAAGACGGTGAAGAAGCCGTTATTACGCGATTTGGTAAGTATCATACAACAGTTGTTGGCGGTGGACTAAAGTGGAAAATACCACTTGTCGACACAAAGTACATTATCAATACGGCAGAAGTTAGGCGCATGGAATTCGGCTATTCAACAACCGTTGAAGGTGACACCAAGCGCTATGCTGAGTATAAAGATATTATTGAAGATAAGCTGATGATTACAGGCGATGAAAATTTAGTCAACGTCATGACTAGTATACAATATCGTATTGTCAATACCAAAAACTATTTATTTAATGTCGACGATCCGGCTTCAACGCTTTATATTGTCGCCGTATCGACGATTAGAAGAAGTGTTGCCAACAATAAACTAGATGACGTTTTAGCAGACAACAAAAATGCCATTATGCAAGAAATTAAGACCGATTTACAGCAAATATGTGATTCTTATGGCTTGGGCATACAAATAACCCAAGTGTTATTGCAAGACGTCGATCCGCCAGAAGAAGTCGACGACGCCTTCAAAGATATTGTGCGTGCTCAGCTAGACAAAGAAAGTAAAATAAATGAAGCAATATCATATGAAAACCGCATTATCCCAGAAGCTAAGGGTTTGGCATCAAAGAAAATATCGGAAGCTGAAGCCTACCGCGCCAATCGCATCAATATGGCCAAGGGTGATGTTGCCAATTTTGAACAAGTCTATGAAAAATATAAAGACGCTAAACAAATAACCAGAACACGCATGTATTTAGAGACAATGGCAGAGATACTAAAAGATGTTGAAATATACATCACCAAAGAAGATGGTAATACGCTTAAGTTTTTACCACTACAATTGCAAGGAGGTGCGCTTGATGTTCAACAATAGAGGAAGAGGACCAATTGAAGTAGATGAACAGGGCAGACCAATTAACCGCGGTGGACAAGTCGATTTGGGAAAAATACTCAAACAGCTTGATCTTTCGAATTTTTTAAAAAAGGGTATTTTACCAATTTTTATTGTAGTAATTGTCATTGTACTTTTATCGACTTCGCTATTTACCGTTAATGAAATGGAACAAGTTCTGGTTGTTCGCTTCGGTAGCGTCGATACGGTTTATGTTTCGGGCAATGTCGCAGAAATCGAACAACAGCTGGCTGATTCAAATAAGTTTAGCAATATTAGAGTAATTGAAGGTAAGGGGCTAAAATTTAAAGTGCCGTTTATTGATCAGGTCGAACGCTACAATTCTCGTCTGTTAACCTATAAGACAACAGCTGGTGAAGTTACAACGCTCGATAAAAAGAAAATTGTACTTGACAACAATGCGCAATGGCGTATTGTAAACCCAGCATTGTTTAGAATATCAATGGGCAATCCACGCAGTGCCAATGCTCGTTTAGATGACTTAATTTTTGCCAAACTGCGCGAACAAATTGGTAAGACAAAGGGTTCAACTTTAGTTTCAGATAAAAACTACGTCTATGAAATGACCCAAAAAGTGCGCGATGAAATAAACGAAGAAGTTAAACAATATGGCATGGAAGTTTACGATGTACGCATTGCCAAAACTGAATTTCCCGAACAAAATAACGCCAATATCTTTAACAGAATGCGCACTGAGCGTCAAAAAATGGCAAATAGATTGCGTGCTGAAGGCGATGAACAATACCAGATTATAACTGCAAAGGCCGATAAAGAAGCGACTATTCTAAAGGCGCAGGCCTATGCTGAAGCTGAAAAAATAAAGGGTGAGGGCGATGCTGAAGCACTTGAAATTTACGCCGAAGCCTACAATAAAGATCCCGAGTTTTATCAGTTTGTCAAAACGCTAAGCACTTATAAGAAGGCACTTGGCAAAAAGACAAAGATCGTGATCGACAGCGATTCAGAATTTGCTAGGTATTTGTTTAATATTCAAAACGTTGAAGCAACTCCTGCGCAATAGCAGTTTTATCAGTTAAATTGTACTGATTACAAAAAGTGTGCAAGCTGCATTTTACTGTATTTTTCTCGTAAAAATACAGTATTTTTTTTGTGAAATCTGATACACTTTTAGTAGGTTAATAATTTATTAAAAGTGAGGGCAATATGATAACAACTTTACCAGCTTCAGTTTTACACGGCATTGATGGCCACGCCATTGATGTCGAAGTCGATATCGCTAATGGCTTTCCCGGTTTTAATATCGTCGGGCTACCCGATATGGTGGTTAAAGAGTCAAAAGAACGCATTAGAACGGCTATTAAAAATGCCGGCTTTGACTTTCCTAGTCGTCGCGTCACAGTAAATTTCGTGCCGACCAATATAAAAAAAGATGGTAGTCATTTAGACTTACCGGTTGCCTTAGGTGTTTTAAGCGCGGTTGATGGGCTAGATCAAATTGATCATATTGGCATATTAGGAGAACTTAGTTTAAGTGGCGCAGTTGTCAAGGTCAAGGGCATTATACCGCTATTAATTGCTCTGCAAGCGCGTGGCGTCGACCATATTATTATACCGCAAGACAATCTGGCAGAAGCTGAACTTTTAAAGGGCATTACAGTTTACCCAATAGCAGACTTGGCAGAGAGTTATCGCTTACTTCGCCAAATCGATTTTATCGAAGGTATTTATTGCACAGGTAAATTTAGTACAAATGTACAACATAACTGCGACTTCAGTGAGGTGTCGGGCCAGAGCCAGGCGAAGCGTGCCTTAGAAATTGCCGCTGCTGGTGGTCATCATATTCTAATGATGGGGCCGCCGGGCAGTGGTAAAAGCATGTTGGCAAAGCGCTACAGTACTATTTTTCCACCGCTTGATTACGCTGAAGTTGTCGAGTTAACTAAGATATATAGCATAGCCGGTCAAATTGACAATGCCGGTGTGGTAACCGACCGGCCGTTTCGTAGTCCGCACCACAGCATTTCGGTTGCTTCGCTCTGTGGTGGCGGCACCCAGCCACGCCCCGGTGAAATATCACTGGCACATAAAGGCGTGCTCTTTTTAGATGAGTTCCCTGAATTTAGGCGTTCCGCCATTGAAAGTTTGCGTCAGCCAATTGAAGATAAACACGTTCAAATTGCGCGCGCCATGTCAAGTGTTGATTATCCCTGCCACTTTAGCCTGGTGGCAGCATTTAACCCTTGCCCTTGCGGTTACGCGGGCGATGTGACACGCGCGTGTAAGTGTTCACCATATGATATAAAACGCTATCTCAGTAAATTGTCGGGGCCGATTATTGATCGCTTTGACTTACAGGTGATACTACAAAAAGTGCCCTATAATGAGTTGCGCGTCAAGGCAAAGGCTGAATCGTCGGCTGACGTTCGCAAGCGCGTTCTTAATGCACGTCAACGACAACAGGCGCGTATGTCTGATAACAAGCTTAATAATCTGCTAACCAGCAGCCAAATTAAACAATATTGCAAGCTCGATGAAGAAACCGAACAATTTTTAAATAGTGCTTATCACAGCATGCAATTGACAGCGCGTAGTTTGATGAGCGTTTTACGGGTCAGTCGAACCATTGCCGATTTGGCAGGGTCAGAAATAATTGACAAGCAGCACGTCGCAGAAGCCCTACAGTATCGCAAAATTGATCGTGAGGTTATTGCCAATGTCTAAATTTAGTAAAATATTATTTACGCATTTAACCTATAACGAAAGCGAATTAAAGCACATTCGCAAAAAAATTAGTGCGGCATTTGACAACGGTGGTAATGCTACGATAGATGAAATAATTGCTAATATCGAGATAACAGATAATGGTAAATCATTACTCGAATGCCAAATTAATCGCGCTCGCCAGTATGATCATCACATCATTGACTTCTTGTCAGAAGATTATCCAAAAATTTTAAGACAAATTACAGATTTTCCACTGGTCATCTATTGTCGTGGCAATATTAAAAGACTTGCCGATACAAAGAAAATAGCCATAATTGGTACACGTAAGCCAACCTATGATGGTAAAAAAATGTGTGATTTAGCGGCGCGCTATTTGGCCAAATGGCCTTATACAATTGTCAGTGGCTTGGCCTATGGAATTGATTCATTAGCACATCGCGCTGCACTGCGCTACAACTGTCCAACAATAGTTGTATTGGCTAATCCAATAGATGAAGTCAGACCGAAGAATCATGTAAAACTAGCTAATTCAATAATAGAAGCAGGCGGTTTAATTATCAGCGAAACACCTTATTTTGAAGACACGCTCAATCACTATTACGTCAGGCGGAATCGCATTATTAGTGGACTTTGCAAGAAAGTATTTATTGTTGAGGGGGCGCATAAAAGTGGCAGTTTGACAACGGCACAACACGCCATTGATCAAAATAGAGAACTATACGCTATGCCTGGCTCTATTTCAAATAATGTTGCAACAGGCACTAATGCCTTAATCAGAAGTGGTGCGCATGTTGTCATTGAACCGGCAGATCTATTTGTTGCCGAAGAGAGACCAGCAGAAGTCGTTAAAGTACCGACGCACCCGGTGGCGCAATTACTTTTAGAACAAGGCCAGATGCCAATAGAAAAAATGAGTCAGATGATGGACGTACCGATTCACATACTGTTATCAGAATTAACGGTTTTAGAATGTCAAGACATTTTAAAAGTGACAGGTAATATGGTTACGCTGACAAAGGATTGAACCTAGATTATTCACGCCAGTACGTGAAAAGAACTATGAGATTAGAGCATATCTGGCTGTATTTATCAATATTAAATTTTAAAAATTTTTTTTATTTTTTCTAAACTTTTCTAAAGACCTGCCGATAGAGCATATGACAATTATATTAACTGTATTTATATCCATCTGACACGACTTAAAAGGTGACATATATGAATCAGATAATTTGGGCAGTGATCATTACATTATATGGGCTTTTAATTGGTAGTTTTCTAAATGTGCTCATTTATCGCATTCCACGCAAAGAAAACTTTGTGATGGGGCGTTCTTATTGTCCTAATTGTAATCATCAACTATCGGCAAGTGACCTTGTTCCACTGTTAAGCTTTATATTTTCGAACGGAAAATGTCGTTATTGTCAGCAAAAAATTTCGCTGCGTTATCCATGTGTTGAAGCACTCAATGCAGCAATATATTTACTTATTTTTTTACGCGCGGGACTATCGGTTGACGCGCTGTTTGACATGTTATTATCATCGATCATTATTGTAATTGCCTTTATTGATTACGATACCAAGAAAATTAATAATCTTTCTAATATCGTTATAATTCTATTGGCAATTGTTAAATTAGTGTTTATTGGCAAACCGTTCGATCAGTTCTTTGCAACAATTTTATTTGCAATCATCTTTTGTTGTTTTATTGGTGTGCTATCACTGTTATTTAAGCGCGCGCTAATTGGTATGGGCGACATTAAATATTTATTGGCAATAAGTTTATACTTTAGTTTAAATCAATTTATTATACTGCTGTTCGCTACTTTTATGGTGGCGGGCTGCTTTGTGGTTGGTGCATTGTTAAGTGGCAAATTAAAGCTGCAAGATAGTATTGTGCTCGGCCCATTTTTAGCATTTTCCAGCATAGTAGTAATTTTGTTCTACAGTGATAAATTTAGTTTTTTTGACTTCATTATTTAAGTAAAATCATATGTACTGTCCTTTCGTGCGAATGAAATGTAGTTGAGAAATCGCGGGTTTAATCACTTTTGGAGTTAATATGGTTAAGAAAAAAAGAATTGGCGATTTAATGATCCAGCAAGGGCTGATCACAGAAGAACAGCTTGAAATTGCTCTGTCACAGCAAAAAATCGTCGGCAAAAAAATAGGACGTGTTTTAGTTGATATGGGTATGATCAATGAACTGCAACTCTTTAAGATGCTTGAAATTCACTTTGGTATTCCCTATGTCGATCTAAATAAAACGCGCATTGACCCAAAAGTACCGAAGATAATATCTGAAAACTTAGCGCGTATGCACAATGTTATACCGATAAAATTAGAAAAGGGCAGATTGACAATTACGATGTCTGATCCGCTTGATATAATCGCCAAAGACGATGTGCGTTTTGCAACCGGTATGGAAGTAGACGTTGTAGTATCAGTTGAATCAGATATTAAACGCGCGCTGGATCGCTATTATGACAACTATGAAGAAACTGCGCAAGCAACGCGTGAATATATCGATCAGCAGTCAGAAGAAAATCCAATAGTAGATGAAGAAGCAGAAGATATTTCTAATGCGCCAATGGTGCGGTTGGTCAACTCGATTATTTCACAGGCGATTCGCAATAAAGCCAGTGATATACACATTGAGCCCTTTGAAAAAAAAGTGCGCATTCGCTTTCGCATTGATGGTGCCCTCCAAGAAATTATGATGGTGCCGATCAGTGCACATGGTGCAGTAGTAACACGCATAAAAATCATGGGTAAAATGAAAATTTCAGAACGCCGCGCGCCTCAAGATGGTCGCATTGAAATGACGATCGACGGCGTTGCAATCGATATGCGTATTTCAGTGTTACCTACCGTATATGGTGAAAAAGTCGTTATCCGTCTGCTTGATCGTAACAATATTATTTTAGATCTAAAACAACTTGGCTTTAATGATAGAAATATGGAACGGCTAAAACGCATCTTGAGTGTGCCCGAGGGCATTTTATTGGCGACAGGGCCAACTGGTTCAGGTAAAACGACAACGCTTTATACCTTACTGCGTGAATTTAACAGAGTTGATACTAATATTATTACAGTAGAAGATCCAGTTGAATATAAACTAGATGGCATAAACCAAGTGCAAGTTAACAACAAGGCAAATTTAACCTTTGCCAGTGGTTTGCGTTCGATACTGCGACAAGATCCAGATATCGTTATGGTCGGCGAAATGCGCGACACTGAAACAGCTCAAATTGCAATACGCGCCGCTATTACCGGCCATGTCGTGTTATCGACACTACACACTAACGATACAGCCAGTACGCTAACGCGTTTGGTCGATATGGGAGTTCCCAATTACTTGGTTGGTACGGCAACTGTCGGCATTATTGCACAGCGACTGGTTAAACGAATCTGTCCAAAGTGCGCTTGCAGTTATGAAGCAGATTTTGAAGAAAAGCACATACTTAATATTGACGCCACACAAAAACAAACTATATGGAAGGGGGCTGGTTGTAACGCTTGCAATGATACAGGGTATTCTGGTCGTATTGCCGTACATGAAATACTAATTGTCGACAAACAAATTCGCAAATTAATGTATGAAAATGCCAAAATAGAAGAAATTCGCATTGCTGCCGTTGAAAACGGCATGGTCACACTGCGCGAATCTTGTATTGAACAGGTGTTAAAAGGTGTAACAACTGTCGAAGAACTGTTGCGTGTCACTTACTACATAAATCAGGAATAATTATGGATATTACAACAATTTTTAAAGATGCACTGGAAAGAGGTGCCTCAGACATTCATTTTGTCGCTGGTTCGCCGATTATGTTTAGAGAAAGCGGCGCTTTACGACCATACGATGATGAAATTCTCACACCGTTTGATTGTAGTAGCTTAGTCAAGACTGTTCTAAATGAAGAACAGCTAGCAAATTTTGAATCAGTTGGCGAAGTAGATTTAGCCTATTCAGCTGAGGGGGTAGGCCGTTTTCGCGTCAATGCTTTTAAACAACGCGATAGCTTCAGCATGGCTATTAGACCAGTTGGCATGATACCGCCAACTGTCAAACAATTGGGTTTACCTAGTGTAATTAGTGAAATCGCCAAAAAGCAACGTGGTTTAGTTTTGGTAACGGGGCCAACTGGCAGTGGTAAGTCGACCACTTTAGCGGCAATGATTTCCCAAATAAACGCTACGCGCAGTGAGCATATTATTACAATTGAAGATCCTATTGAGTTTTTACATAAACACGATAAATGTATTGTAAATCAGCGCGAAATAGGTAGTGATTCGCGTAGTTTTAACGTTGCCCTGCGCGCATCGTTAAGACAAGACCCCGATATTGTTTTAGTTGGCGAAATGCGCGATCTTGAAACAATGTCTACTGCTGTTACAGCGGCCGAAACTGGCCATTTAGTGTTGTCAACACTGCATACACTGGGCGCAGCTAAAACAATTGGACGAATCATTGATGCGTTTCCGTCAGAGCAACAATCACAAGTTCGTACACAACTCGCTTCGGTATTAGAGGCTATTGTTTCACAATTATTAGTTCCGCGCGCGGATGGTAAAGGCAATGCGCTTGCGCTAGAAGTTTTGCTTGTCAATAACGCCGTACGTAATTTAATCAGAGAAGATAAAACGCATCAAATACAAACCTTTATTCAAACGGGAAAAAAACTTGGCATGGTGACAATGGACGAATCACTGATTGTATTATACAAAAAAAACATAATTAGCAAAAATGTACTATTGAGTTATGCCATTGATGTAAGTTCTGTAAGACGACAATTAGATCGCAGCATGATATAGGAGGAAGCATGACGCATTCTTTTGAAGTAAAAGAAATAAATTTATCAGGTGTCGTGGCGACTACAATTTATAATGGTGAAACTGAAGAAGATGTTGTTAAATTAGTGCGCAGTAAAGGGCATATGCCTATTAATATTAATCGAGTGTCAACTAAGTCGACCGAAATCGATATTAAATTGTTTGATGCGAAACTTAAAACAAAAGATTTATCAATACTTTGCAGGCAAATGAGTGCCATGTTATATGCTGGTATGCCGTTGCTTGATTCACTTGAAGTAATCAAAGAGCAAACTACTAACAAACGCTTAGCTAGAATAATGGCAGAAGTAAGTGATCAAGTTCAAAAAGGTGAAATGCTTTCAACGGCGTTAAAACGTCATAATAATGACTTTCCGCCGATCCTTATCAGCATGGTTGCTGCTGGCGAGATGACTGGTAAAATAGACGATGCACTCGCCAAGTTAGCAACTCATTTTGCCAAAGAACACAGAATTCAGCAAAAGATTAAAGGTGCAATGATTTACCCAGCAATTATTGGCATTATTGCGTTAGCAGCTGTTGTTATTTTATTAAATGTAGTGATGCCAACCTTTGTTGATATGTTTGATCAAGTGGGTGCAGAACTGCCAAAGTTGACTCAAATTCTGCTTAGTATTAGCGGCTTTACGACGCAGTATTGGTACGTTGTTGTTCTTGTAATGATATTTACAATGTTCTTAATTACTCGCTTTCTATCAACTGAAACAGGCAAGAACTTTATGGATAATATGGCTTTAAAAATACCAGTTGTTAAGACCGCAACCGCTCAAATAGCGACATCGCGTTTTACCGACACATTGGCTACCTTGCTGTCGAGCGGCATATCACTGTTAGATGCCCTTGAAACAGCGGCAAATGTTACAAATAATACAATAATTATTAAAGGTATAAGTGAAGTTGCCGATGATATAAAAAAGGGAAAAAATTTAAGCAATTTATTAAGAGAAATTAAATTGTTTCCAAAGATGCTAATATCGATGGTTAAAGTTGGTGAAGAATCAGGTGCACTCGAAGACATGCTCAACCGCAGTGCCGAATTTTATGAAGAAGAACTCGAAGAGGCAATTAAGCGCATGACATCGGTGATAGAACCGATGATGATTATCCTTATGGCAATTATTATCGGCTTTATTCTTGTTGGTATGATGTTACCGATGTTTGAAATGTTTAACACTATTAAGTAGAATTTCGCAAATATTGAGGATAGGTGAAGAAATGATAAAACAAAAGAAAAAAGGTTTTACACTAATTGAACTGGTTGTCGTCGTAGCAATTTTAGGTATATTGGCATCAATTGCGCTACCACGTTTGCTCAACGAGACGAGAGATGCACGTGATACAGCAGATGTTACGCGTGCACAAGGGATTATCACTGCTTTTTATATGGCGGCAGCTAAATATGACGGCGATGTTAGCAAAGTGAAATCAGATGACTTTCATGGTGTTGCGGGTTTGATTGATATTATTAAACTAGACTCGGCAGACGCTCGACCACCTGAAGGCAAATGGGGTGTCTATTACGACAGTATAAGTGGTAAGATAACTATTTATAAGCATGGTAAAAGTGAACCGATTTTAGAAAAATAATTACGATTATTGTTAAGCGGCGTAATGTGCGCGGCTTTTAATAATAAACAACCCAACTGGGTTAAATCGTACAGTTATTCAAAACTAGACGAAAGCAAGGGAAGGCTAGTGCTGGGAATAACTTGTAATTTGCAGACATTGTTTTTTTATTCTAATTAATCAGGAGGAGAAAGATGAAAAAAAACAAAAAAAGAGGCTTTACACTAATTGAATTGGTTGTTGTTGTTGCAATTTTAGGTATTTTAGCGGCAATTGCTGTACCACGTGTATTTGGTACATTAGAGGATGCGCGTAAAAACGCTGATCAAATGACAGCTCAATCAATTGTAACCGCTTATAATTTAGTCTTAGCTGACAAGGACGGTAAACATAGTGCTGTAACTGAAGATCTAGTTGCAGCTCAATGTGGTTTAGCGGCGAATAAGCTTAAGAGTGTAACTGATGCAAGTGGCATTACTGGGAAAGCTGAATGGGGTTATAAGTACGATTCAACCACAAAGAGTATTACTATCTATAAAAAAGACACTACGAATCCTGTGTTAACTAAGTAATATAGCAATTAGAGTTTGATTAAGGGCTTGATGCGTGCAAAAGCTGAAGAGATGCGGTAATAGGCGTTAATGGCCGCCTTGCTTAAGGCCAAATTAGACGATGCATCTCTCAGTGTTTGCGCATAGCGTTATGACAGATTTGGTTACCTAAATGAGGGAGATAAAATGATCAAAGGCAAAAAAAGAGGCTTTACATTAGTTGAACTGGTTGTTGTCATTACAATTTTAGGCATTTTAGCAACAATAGCAATACCGCGTGTATTTAGCGCGTTAGATGATGCACAAAAAAAAGCTGATCAAGCGACGGCAGAGGCAATTATCACTGCTATAAACTTAGTAGCAGCTGAAAAAGATGGAGATTATTCGAAAGTTACTGCATTTTTAGTGAATCAAAAATGCAGCATTGACGTAATTGATATTAAAAATAATACGGGTAATTCTTTTGATGATGGTAAATTTGGCTATATAATTGACACTTCTAGTACTGGTAACAATGCTATTATCGTTAAAAAGAAAGTCAAAAAAATGCTCGTAACAATTCTTAGGAAGTAACCAATTATTAAATTAAAATTTTTAACTGCGTAATTTACGTCTGGCGTGTGAAAACTGTAGAGATGCGAAAATTAGTTTCGTGCTAAATGCCAAACTTGGTGAAGTATCTCTCAGTGCTTGCGCATGGCAAGAAGCAGATTTTGTTAAATAAGATTAGGAAGAAAAATGAATAAAGTAAAAAAAGGTTTTACGCTAATTGAATTAGTCGTTGTCATTGCAATTTTAGGTATTTTAGCAACAATTGCGATACCGCGAGTAGTTGGCACTATTAAAGATGCTCAATTGGCTGCGGATAAAGCAACCGCCGCTACACTTCTTAATGTTGCATACTCACTTTCGACAGAAGAAATCGAAAATTTAGATCTTTTCGTGTCTGAAGTGGCGGAAGCGACAGGCATTGACAAAGACAGTTTAGCTATTTTAGGTGATGGTGGTCTTGATAATGCCGCTGTGCCAGAGGGAAAGACATGGTTGATTTGGTTTGATGATGACACTAATTTGATGAGTGTTTTTAAGGCGGGGGTAGAGGGACCACTACTCACAAAATAAGTAAGTCTGTTAAAAACATGACTCCATCGTACTAATGTTACAGTCGAAATAACGTGCCATTATGTTTTTTCGCACGAAGAAATTTCGGTTTTAATGGGAAAATACATGAAAAAAAAATTATTAAATAATAATACAGGCTCTGCTTTAATTTGGGCAGTTTTATTGATGATGTTATTGTCAGTTTTTGCGCTTGGTGCTGCCTTTTTGGTTCAGTTTAACAACAAGCAGTCTGCCCGCAGTGTCGATCTTATTCAGTCTCGCTATGTGGCTAAAGCGGGAATCGAATTGGCTTACACAACATTGATTTCGCAATATCCTGGTAGCAACCAAATGGTAATAGAGGCGTTAGTTAATAATCAATTGCCGCTTACGCACAGTGAAGAAATAACGGTAAACGGGCATGTTCTTGGTCATTTCGATGCAGAGATAAAATTAGATGATGATGATCCAGCACATTGGCTAGTAGTAACATCGGTTGGCGTATTAAATTATTCTGATGTAACGGTAGAGCGCGTGTTAAAAATTAACAAGAAAAATATTGAGGACTTACAGCATTATGAAAATATTCGCTAGCAAGAAAGGCGTTTCATTAATTGAAGTAATTACAGCCGTTGTTATTATTTCGATTATTACCACTGGTTTTATAGGTGTTATGAACGGTAATTTTAAAATGCTGATGGCTGCTAGAAAAAATACGCAAGATATTTATACTGCGCAAACAAATTTAATTAATGCTGAAGAGAATGCCAGAGTTGAACTGGCATTGGGTAATTTAGCGACTGATAAAATCATTAATAAGCCATTTAATTTGATTAATGAAATTAAAGTTCATCAATTTGAAACAGATGTTGATGGCAAATACATAGCGACTTGGCTATGTCCTAACCCATTGTTCACTATTGTAACCCCCCAAGTCGAAAGTGTTAAATTGAAGATTTATAAGAAGGCTGATGGTGTAGAACAAGAAGTTAAGTATCCTTATGCGTGTGACTATAGTAATTTGATATTTAGAGCTGAAGAATCTGGCAATACAGGCTTCAAAAATAAGTATTGTTGGTATATAGCATTAAAAGAGCGCCAATATTTCTTTAATATTCCCATTTATGATCCTGAGGAGATAACAGAAGTTGAATGGGGAACGCGTTATCCGGTGTTTCCAGCAAATTATGTGAAGATTGCTGAAACTAGTGTTCCTGAGCTTACGATTGATCCTAATATGAGTGCCGGCGGGCATATTATCGTAACGGTACAACCGGAAGATGCAAATGGCAATGTTGGTGATATCAAAATCAGTAATCCGGTTTATGTGCATTTTTTACTGTTCGCTGAAGGATTGCGAACACATTTTGATGCCAATGTCGTCAATTTTAAAGATGGTGATTATGTCACTCAAGATTTGCCGATACAATTAGAGAAATGGCTTGATTTAGCGAACGATGCCCGCGATACAGGCATCGACGATCAACATTTACCGCTGTTTGGCCGCTCGAAGATTTTTTCAAATTTTAAGACGCAAAAAGTTATTTTTGACAATTCAAGCAGTATTCAAGTGGTCGATGAAGAGACAAAAGGTCATTATAAGACGATTTTCTTTGTAACTAAATATTCAGAAGGCGATGTGGTATTCAAGAATAAGGACACTGAAATTAAAGATGTATTAGTGGGTCGTGAAGGTAAAATTAGAGTATTCTATGACCGAATTAAAACTGAAGATGCGATTTCCGTAATTGGTAATAGTGAGTTTGAGTTATATGAGATGTTAATTTATGACGATATATTATCTGATGATGAAATATTAAAAGTGTTTGCCGGTTTGAGTTGGAAGTATTCTATATACGTTTCACCTACACATTAAAAGGAGCGGACTATTATGAAGCGTTCAATTAGTAGGATTATGAAAAAAAATAGTAAGCGAGTTGTGTTCGATATGTCTAGTCGCAACATACACTGTGCGGTTGGGCGCTTTGATGATGTCAATGTCACAGTCGAAAATGTCTTTTCAATTCCATTGGCCAATGGCGTTTACGAAAATGGTATTATCATCGATGAAGCAACGCTTAAAGCGCAGTTACGTAAGCATTTAGAACTGTATCGCGTGCGCGCTAAGAACTGTGTTGTCATTACAGAAAGCACAGAGATATTAAAACGTGACATTACAATTCCTAAAGTTGATGATCAAGACTTAGATGATTTGGTGCGTTATGAAGTGTCACAGTATTTGCCGATTAGTTTGGATGATTATATTTTACAGCACCATCGTGTTACCGATGTTGAAGACGAAGAAGTGCCTAAAATTGTTGAAACAATTGTCGCAATGCCTAAAGCAATTGCCAAAGCTCATTTTGACTTAGTGGCCGGGCTAGGCTTAAAACCAGTGGCACTTGATTTGAAAGGGCATAGCATGATGCGTTTGGCACGCAATTGTGATAATTATATCAAAGAAAAATCGTATGCCTATATTGATATTGATTTTGAAAAAATTGAAGTCAACATCGCCCAAAATGATAGAATTATGTTTAATCGCTTACTGAAAATTGGCCTGGATGATGTTAATGATGTTTTACATGAACACGGTATCGTCAGTGAAAATGATATTAAACGAATTTATAATTTGTTGTTGTCCTATGGTGTCGATGATTTGCTAATGGGCTTTGTAGGTGGCGAATTGCCAAATAGCGAGGTGCTTTATAACGATTTGCGCGATTTCTTTAAACAAACAGTCGCAGAAATTGAACGCGTTTTTAAGTTTTATTTGTCGCGTAATCTTTATAATACAATCGATCAAGTTGTTGTGTATGGCGATGCAGCTGGCATTAATAAAATTGACAAATTTATTGAAAATCAGCTTAATTTGCCGACGATTAAATATCTTCCAAATAGCGCTACTTTTAAGCAAACTGAAATCGAAGATAAAGACTTTCCGTTTTTCGTCAATGCGCTTGGTGGCTTGGTAAAACTATAGGAGGTGCTCGTGTCAAATTATAATTTTTTTGATCCGTACATTGTTCCACCGAGAAGGATTAACTATAAGAGAGTTTTGGCTTTTCTATTCTTTGTTACACTAGCAGTAACTTTAGTTTTGGCATATGTCGTAATGCAACAAGAGGTTACTAAACTTGAAGATGAAAAGAGTAAACTAAATCACTATATTAATAGTGAAAAAGTTAATCAGCAGTTAAAAGAAGTAGAGCGGTTAGATACAACTATCGCCAGTTATAATGAAACTTTACTATTGTTAAATGTCGTGTCGACGATCGACCAAAATTTAGCTATTTTTGACAATTCGATTTTAGAAATGATTGATCGTACGATGCCAAATGAGGTCTTTATTGATACTCTGAAAGTTAATCAGAATGGAATAAATATATTAGGCAGTGGAAACTCGATAGAGAGTATCGCATTGTTTAATCACCGCCTCCTAATTGAAGATACTATCAATAACACAAAAATTGTCAGAATTGAAAACAGAGATGGTGTTTATTCGTACGAAATAATTGCAGTACAAAGAGGAGGCGCACTAGATGAAGCTCAAAAAAACTGAAAAGTGGCTGCTTTTTCTTTTGTTAGTCGTTTCGATATCAGCGTTCTATTATTTTAATGTCTATTTAAGTCAAACGACTGAAATAAGCGAATTAAATTTGCAATTAGATACATTGTCTGAAGAGCGCGACTCAGTTTCTCAAAAAATAATGTCTAATCTATTTAATAAGACAAAGTTAACTAAATATCAAAACACTATTGCTGCTATGGCGCCGCATTATTACGGTTCTTTGACGCAGAGTCAATACGTGATGAAGATTCGGGAAATTGCCGAAACATCTGGCCTTGTTATAAAAAATTTAGTGTTAGATGAAAGCGAAAAAACCGTTCACGATTTTATCGGCGACACATTACAAAGCGAAGAAAAGACAGTTGAAGAAATTGTTGCTGATACACAACTAAGTAATGAACACTTAGAACAGACCTTAACCATACACAGTGCCAATATTGCCTATGCGGCCAGTTATGAACAATTACAAGCATTTGTCAGTGGTATAACAAATAAAGAACCGAGAATGATCATCTCAGAAATTGATATCAATAAATCTGCGAACGGGCTCAATGGTAGCATGATTATAATGACGCACAATGTACCATCTATTGAAGATTTTGTCGATAAAAATATGGGACCTAATTACTTTAAGACGGCCTTAAAGCCGCTAAAGCGGGCAGATTTATTTGCGCCCTATCCGGTTGAAGCGATACCAGAAGCCGCTGACGTTGAAAACGCATTTAATGTCACCAAAGAGCCAGCAACCATCATAGATGAAGCAGTTAAAGTTGAAACAGTAAAAGTTGAATCAGCTGACACGCTGATCGATTTTAAAACTGGTGATTTTTTCTTTGTTGGTAATCGGCCTGAGATTAGTGGTCAGATATCGCTGCAAGAAGTACCTAACATGTCAGCTAAAGCGACGTTGTTGGACTATAAATTTAACGATCTTAATAGTACAAATGAAGCTAATATAGTATTTGCTGAAAAAACAGTAATGTCTAATGACTTTTTCCCGAGAATGCGGTTAAAGTGGTATGGCGAAGCGCAAACTAAAAATGTGATTAAAGTTGAAATTATCGATGCAAATGCGCAATCGTATATCGTTGACTTTGCGGCAGAACAGACTGTTGATGAATGGAAGTATAGTTATGCTGAGATGCCAACTGAAATGCAGTTTCCAATCATGGTAAGACGGCTTTTTGTCGAAGGTAACGATGTGCAACAGGATATAAGTGGTAAGCTTTATATTGATAACCTGGCAGCAGTATCAGTTGGGTTCAATCAGGTAGATGGCGAGGTAAATAATGAACAGCTTAATTAAGAAAGTCGTTGTCGTATTGTTGACTGGTGTTTTGCTATTTACAGTGGTTTGTGCAGCGCCAGACGATCAGTCAAATAATCAACCCCAAAATTCTGACGATCAGAATAAAACTGAACAAAAAGAAGAATTGACGCAAGCACAAAAAGATGGCATTCAATTTGGCACAATTGACGGCGCCCTAGCCGGAAAAAAAGATTATGTCAATGGCCAAAAAAGCGATTATTTAAAAGCAATGTTAAAAGGCGAAGAAATAGTTGAAAGATATGATCTTAGAACTTATTCAGAATTAGACATAGCAGAATTTGTAAACGCCTATCGCAAAGCATTTAAAGATTCTTATCGCATGGCGATGAGCGAACAACTGCTTGAACAATATTTTTCACCAGCGACGCGGGGCGAAAAAAGCGGTACCGAACTCGGCACTGCCGAGGGTATTGCCATGGCAAATATCGATTTGCTCAATAATACTAAAAGCGATTGGTTATTGGCCTATAATAGCTTTATCAGCAATGGCGATTTAACGAAACGCTATCAATTAGAACTACAAGAAAATAGCTATTATGAAGCATTTATTATTGCTTTTAAAGCTAGCTTTAAAAAGAGCTATCGTGAACACTATGATGCGTATAAGTTGGCACAGACTTTACGCAATACAACGTATCACTTAGTGCGTTACGATGAAGATAGTGTTATCTACGACAAGACGATTTCACAGGTTGATAGCGGTGCCGAAGCAAGCTCAAGCAACAGCACAGCTGAGCTTTTAATAGATCGCGGAACGGTTTATCAAGATACTTATCTTTCGTTACAATGCAATAAAAATGTGACATTAATAAAAAATGGCAAATATGATGCCGCGTCAGGTGTTTATCAGATTTCAATTCAAAATGATCGCGACGGCATTAAACTATACAAGCCGCTCAAATTGCGTTTTGTTTATACCGATAACCCCAATATTGGGGTTTACCAGTGGGTCTACAACCATTGGCAGTATATTGAAACAAAGCACGATGAAGCTGGTGTGTCAATCGAAATACCGGCTGGTGTCTACTGTGGTGGCAAATATGCATTATTTATCGATGACGACTTTATTACGCCGCATGATTCGGTTTATAGTTGGGCATATCGTGATATTGTCTTGGCGTTAAAACGCAACTATTTTGTTAATAGCACCACTTTTCGACCTGATCATTCGATGACGCGTTATGAAATGGCTGACTTAATTTATCAGGTCATGCGTTATCGCAATAAACTCGTCAACCATAATTTTGATATCATCGATCGCGCCAGTTTTAAACAAAATCCGTTACCGGTTGAATACGTTTTGACATATGGCTTTATGAAGCTAGATGAAAATAGGGCGTTTAATTCGTCACAGTATGTATCGTACGAAGAATTTGCTGATATTATGCGTCGTTTGACAAAAGATGCGACATTTGATTACGGTTTAGTGGCGTCGAAGATGTTTTATGAACACTATACAATGTCAGGTTATTTAAATGATAAAAACGGCAATCCAACTCGGGCTGAGGTAATATTTACATTCAATGAATACATTCGTTAAATTGACAATTTCAATTGCATTTAGTTTAGCGGCATATTTGTCAACGCGCTATTTGTTATCGGCTGATAGTGATTATTGCCATGCACAAAAAAAGTTCCAATTTTCAATATTGGGGCTTTTTTTCGGTGTAGTCGCAGTGGTTTTGTTCTATTTTAGAAAGCAGGTCAGTACGGTGCAATTTTTACTTGACAATAGCTTTGTCTTTATGCTGTTATCAGTTGCAGTAATCGATTTACTGAGTCAGTACATTTACGATTTAATGCTGTTAGTTTATAGTATTATTAATTTTGTTTTAATAGCATGGTGCAATGGTTTTGCTATTGAAAATAGTTATGGCATAATTACAGGTGCATTATTCTATGGTATAATCTATTTAATAGCACGCGTTGTATATCGTCGTGAGGCATTTGGCTTGGGTGACGTCTTATTATTAGCTGCGATCGGTGTTGTGTTTGATGCACCAACGACATTTGCAGTTGGCCTTTTGGCTTTTTATGTCGCAATTTTTTATTTAATTGTACAGTTTTTCGTTAAGCGCGTGCTTGGCCGTCACGCTGAAATTGCCTTTGCACCGTCAATGGCAGTAGCTGCTTTACTATTGTATTTTTGCGAGGTACCACTGTTAAATATTTATTACGGGTTAATTATATAGCTTTAATTATTTGCATCACTGCAGAATGTTAGCTTGGCCAATGAGGAAATTTTTAATCTACTTGAAAAGCAAGTGTCAATAGTAAAAAGGACGTACAACATGATAAAACAATTAAACACTAGAAAAGGCCTAACGCTAGTTGAAGTAATTGCCGCAGTAGTAATACTTACAATTGTCATGGCAGTAATTTTCAATGTTCTAACAGTATCGCTTAACAGTTTACCTGCAACAGAAAAAGCTGTTTCAGAACAAAATGCAATGCGTTTGGTATCTGAAACCTTTACCGACCGTGTGCAGTCGGCTGGGCATATCGTTACCGTACCACAAGATGCTATCTTGACAGATTGTCTAAAAGACGGCTGGAACTATATTGGCGTAAATGATGATGGCAATAAAATTGTCAATTATATATATTCTGAGGCAGATGACAGTTATCGTGAATTGGTGCTCGCTGACATTGACAAGCATCACGATTATCAGTTTTCTGTTCATCGCAAGGCGACTGATGACAAAGTGCTTGAATTTGCTGTCAAATTGATACCTAAAGCAGCGGCAGATGGCGCAGAAATAGCACTAAATGCCTCAGTAAGAGCTGAAAATGTAACGACAATCGTTGAAAAGGGCACCACTGATTTTCCAGCGCATGGCGTTGTATATTGCGATAAACCACCTGCTGACAAAAGAGTGTATACGAATATCATGTTAATAGTAGATGCTTCAAGTAGCATGTTAAATGATATGATGGGAAACACAGCAACAAGTACTGATGAGATGCGCATTACAAAATTACAAAAAGCATTGCTCGGTGGTGTTGAAAATGGAGAAGCGGTTGAAGGTTTTATCGATTATTTGTCAAGGCTAGATGATATTAGGCTTTGTTTTATACCTTTCAACAACACGGCAAATTATATGAATGACAACACCGCAGATTTACATCCTTATTTTGACCTAAATTATGAACCTGATCGAAGCGCGCTAAAAGACAAAATTGCCAATATGAACAATATTGTTAAGCAGGGTACAAATGTCGGTGACGCACTGCGCCGTGCTTATTATTGTCTTTATGATTTGGGAATTAATGTATTGATGACATATCTTAATGATGCTAAAATTGTAGACTGTGTTATTGTAATCGTTGATGGTTGCGAAAATTTAGCGACATTTAAACATTTCCCAATTGCGCCAAACAACGTTAAAGGGCGAATGTTGTTAGAAGACGGTCTTGCTACTCCTGAACTGGTTGACTTTGCGCCCCCTGGTGAAGAACAGCTAGCCGGTGTTAATAGCGAAATATATCAAAATCATTCACTTAATTATGTTTACTGGGCGGGGGTTAATTATGGTACATTCCGTCATGTTAATTTTTATATTATTGGCATTGGTGATGATGAAAACTTACCGCCAGAAGCGGTCGGATTCCAAACAGTTGATGATTTTTTAGTTGAAATGAGAAGATGTGTAGAAGCCGAAAGAGTAAATCATGGAGCTTTTGATCCGCCTACTTACACTGCGCCGACTTATAGATTAAGAGAAGATGATAGTTTTGCTGATGTTTTTGCAGAAATCGGAGTTGATATAAAACAAAAAATAGACGAGAAAAGTGCGCTTGATTTTTAGGAAGTGTTGTGTAAAAAAGAATAGCATTCTTCAGTCATGCTATATTAGTGTTTTATTTCGACTTTGATTTTGTCAACAGTATGTTTTAAGGAGTATATTATGAAATTAAAAAATTATATGGAGACGGCAATTGATCATATTTTACCAACTTTTTTAAAGGCATTCCCCGATGTTTGTCAATGTGATACTTGCATTATGGACATTAAAGCGATTGCACTTAATAAATTGCCACCGCGTTACATTGTAACTGAGGCGGGTGAAACTTGGGTAAAGATCGATGAAATGGATGTGCAGCAAGAGGCCGACATACTAAAAGCGCTTGTTGATGGCATTGCGATAGTAAAGCGTTCACCACGTCACAAGTAAGTTTGATGTTGTTTTGGGGACTCGTCCGTTATCAGTTGCAACAATGCATACCTTTTGGTGCCAGGCTGCACTATATCATACCTTTTGGTGCCAGGCTGCACTATATAATTTCACTCTGATGTTGTATTTGCATCTGAATTTCATCGAAAAACGCTTGCGTTTTTCTTGGTTCCAGGTTGCTTTATGAGCACAATCACCACACTTTGTCATTTCAAGCATAGCCGAGATCTCGGTTTTTAGCCTTTGATTTTGTAAGCAGATTGCTTGCAATCTGCTGAGTCGCAAGTTTTTTATTTATCTCATTGGGTTATTTAATTATGATAAATAAAATAACGAAAGACTAGTCGTTATAAATCATGCTATATTTGATTAAAAGAAATATTGTTTTCGGCTTTCTATTTCATATTGTGTAGCAATATTTCACGGCGCCTAGCGTTATTTCATGTAGCGCAGCTGTATTTCACTGAAAATGCTTGCGCTTTTCGATGAAATTGCCTATATTTTTGTACCTGGCACCCTAAAATGTGTCCACTTATGCTGCTCAACCCCAGCCATAGCGCCATAGTGTGCAACTTGCATTTTACTGCCCCTTTTCGCGATACTTTTTGGCCCACTTTTAGTATA
>PDWI01000838.1_pt1 | contig 50073 bp, 38 predicted proteins | sample 1430891 | NCBI WGS metagenome assembly PDWI01 (sample SAMN01162508, study PRJNA174530) | Oral metagenome, whole genome shotgun sequencing project. | biome: Marine environment; feature: Marine mammal; material: Swab sample of the gingival sulcus; isolation source: swab sample of gingival sulcus...
AAAGAGATAAAAATGTGAGAGATATTTTGGTGCATTTATACGAATGGCACCAGCTTCTTATAAATTGGATAACAAAAAATAGAAAATGAGAAAAAACAAGTTTTTTGCCAGAGCCTTACACTTTTAAAGATATTGCTCCGATGAATATTGGTTTTTGGGAAGCTCATCAAAATACTCCTTACGAAAAATCAATTGAAATGCTCAAAAAATCTCATAAAGAAGTTATGGATTTGATAGAATCTTTTAGTGATGAAGAGCTTTTTACAAATAAGTATTTTCCTTGGACTGGTACTACAAGTGTAGGAAGTTATTGTATTTCTTCTACTTCAAGTCATTATGATTGGGCAATAAAAAAGATTAAGAAACATAAAAAATGATAGACTTTAGTTAATTATTTAAAAAATACATATGAGATATTTATGTACAAATTGTAATTATATTTACGATGAAATTATTTGAGATATAGATTTGTGAATAGAATGATGAACAAAATATGATGATTTACCATATTCTTTTTGTTGTCCTGTATGTATGGAATGAAAAGAGCATTTTTCAGCTATTGTTGAAGAAGTTTATTATTTAGATGGTAAAAGTAAGTATAAAAGTTGAATAGAAAGGGAACATATGATTTTTTATAAATTAGAAGATGAAGTTTTGTATGTAAATGTATGATGAGATAGTCATAGTTACTCAGAAGAACACTATATTATGAACATAAGTATTTTTGATGAGTATTGAGATTTGATAGAAGAACATATTTTAACCAAAGATGATAATCCTGAAACTACATTTGAAGACTTTGATTTTGATGAGGTAGAGGTTAGAATTACTTGTAGTTTACACTGAGTTTGGGGAATAAAACTAAAGTTTTAGTATTTTAATATTTATTGAAAATATATTTTTTAATAGCTATTATTAGTTTTTTATTGACACTTTATTCTTTAACCCGATATTTTAATTTTAAAAATTACAAATTATTGCATTTAGTTTGAAAAATAATTAAAAAATATTATTATATAATAAAGGAATGTTTGAAAAACTCACATTTAGAAAAAAATAATTTTTTTTGCTAATTTTCCTTAAAAATTTTTCTCTATGTAAAGGCATAAGTAAAATTTTTTCTAAGAAAACTAGCTAAAAAATCTAAATTTTTATTCTTACTAAGGAGTTCTTCAGATGTTTCTTAAGCATACTTTCTTTGTATCTTATATTTTTGTATAATGATTTATTGAAGAAAGATTTTTAAGAAAATAATATGAAAAAGGTAATTTTAGAAGTACTTGTTGATAAAAGAAATGAAAAAGGACCTTGAGTTTTTGAGTATATACTTATTGTTTTACATAAAGTTTTTGATGATTTACAAAAAAATAGTTTTTTTGATAAGATTCTAAAAAAAGATAATATTTCTTCTCAGGTAGCTTTCTCTTTGGAAATATCTAAAATTTGAAATAGAATTAGGTTTTTTATTATATCACCATTTAAATATAAGAATTTTTTGGTGAATCAAATTTATGCTCATTATAATGATGTTGAAATTCATGAAGTCTGAGACTATTTAAATAAAGTTCCAAATAATAAATTATATGTTTGAAAACTAAAATTAAAAAAACATAACTTCTATTCAATTAAGAGTTTTACTGAAATACAAGAAGAGTGATCTAATGAGGTGATTGACCCATACTCTTCTATTACTTCAGCTTTAGCAAGATCGTGAAAATATACTCTTAATTCTTTTCAAATAAATTTTACACCAGTTCCTGATAAATTGCGGAAGAATGATGTTTCAAGGATAATTGATATAATTACATCAAAAAAATCACAGTTTCATAAAAATTTGTTAATGAGTAGATGGTATTTTATTTTAAAGATATTTATTTTACCTTTTTCTTTATTAGTTAAGTTAATTTTATTAATCTTTAAAAAAGATAGTCCAAATGATCAAGAAGAAAATTCTCTAGAAATAAATTCTAATTTAGAGGAGACTACTTTGGATGGCAAAAAAATATCAATTCCAAGTACTTTTTTAAATAAATTATCTTTGTCTTGATATAGAACAAGTATAAATTTAATTCATGCTTGAGAAGATCCTGTTGAAGCAAAGTGATCAATAAAAGAAGTTAGCTCAACTCTTTGAGTTTTTTCTAATTATTGACAAAATTCTCTTGTGTTTGCATGATTTTCAAATGCTGAAGAAACAATAAATGAAGTTAAACAAAGAAAAATTTGAAAACAAAGTTTTATTTTGTCAACAAATGAATTATCTGGACTTGTTCATTTACCTACAACCTATGTAAAAACCCCTCAAATTAACTGGGTTTCAGCTCGTAAGTTTGAACCACCTTCAGATTTACCAATTATAGATCCTGATTTATCTGATGATATAAAACCAGAAAGTGATTTAACACCATTATGAAAAACTAATTTTCGTTGAACTGATATGAGCTTTGGTATATGAGCTTCTGATAGAGCAAGGCATATTTATGTTATTTGAAAAACATGAATGGGTAAATCTACTTTGCTTGAGAATATGATAATTGATGATATAAAAAAAGATAGAGGAGTAGCAGTAATCGATCCACATGGTGATTTGGCTGAATCTATTATTTGACTTATTCCAAAATCAAGAACTAATCAAGCTATAATTTTCGATCCAAGTGATACTGATTGGCCTATAGCTTTTAATATGCTTGATGATGTTAATCCTGAATTTAGGCCATTGGTGGCTTCTGGACTTGTTGGAATATTTAAAAAAATATTTTGAGATAGTTGGTGACCAAGATTAGAACACATTCTTAGAAATACTATTTTAGCATTGTTAGAATACCCAAATACTACTCTTATTAGTATTCCACTTATGTTAACTAGTGAAGTTTATAGATGAAAAGTTGTTAATAAGATTACTGATAGAGTAGTAAAGAATTTTTGGGTTCAAGAATTTTGAAAAATGACACCTAGTCAGAAAACAGAAGCTACAGCTCCGATTCTTAATAAAGTTTGACAATTTTTGTCAAGTACGATACTTAGGAATGTATTATGACAGCCAAAAAATTCATTTAATATTAGGTGGGCAATGGATAATAAAAAGATTATTATAATTAATCTCAGTAAATGAAAGATTTGAGAAGATGCCTCTGCTTTACTTTGAGCAATGATGGTTACAAAGTTTCAGATGGATGCCATGAGTAGGGCTGATATTGATGAAAGTAAAAGAAAAAGTTTTTATTTGTATGTTGATGAGTTTCAAAATTTTGCGACAGATAGTTTTGCCACGATTCTTTCAGAAGCTCGTAAATATAAGTTAAACTTAGTTATGGCAAATCAATATATAGATCAAATGAGTGATGAGGTCAGTTGAGCGGTTTTTTGAAATGTTTGAAGTATTATAGCTTTTCAAACAGGTTACAACGATTCTAAAATATTAAAAGATGTATTTGCTTGAGATATAAATGAAGAAGATTTGATGAATTTAAGTAAATATAATATTTATTTAAAACAGCTTATTGATGGTATGCCTAGCCCTATTTTCTCAGCATGAACTTTTGGTCCTCATATTAAAAATAATCAGGTTTTTCATGCTAGATATAAAAAGATTTTGAATGTAAGTCGTGAGAAGTATTCTAAACCAAAAAAATCTGTAGAAACTAAAATAAATAAAATGCTAGAAGATATCGAAAAACAGGAAAAATTATGGGAAGAGAAAAAGGAAGAAATTAAGAAAAAAAGAGCTTTAGAAAAGAAGAATAAACATGAAGAAATGATAAAGAAACAATCTGAAAAGAAGGGAAAATAATTAAAAAGTGTAATAATTATAAATTATGGAAAAAATTGAATTTGATGAAGATAATATAGTGCCTGAGGGTTTTTTTCAGTGGTACTTAATGCTTGACAGGTTAAAAAATGATGTTTTTGAAGAAGTTGACTTTTTATTAAGGGTTAATGATTTCTTTTGAGCTGTATTATATTTTGAGACTCAGACATCTTATAATAGCTCAAAGGTTTGGCATTAATAATAATCTTACTTTTGGTATTTCTTTTTGAATTTTTTTTAAAAAGTATATACTCTGTAATAGATTTAATGATTTTTATAATATTTTGTCTATCTAAAACTTGTTTCAGAAAATATTCTGGAATAATCTTAGGAAGATAAAATATTAGTTATTAAATCTTTATTTTATAAAATAATATTTTGTTTTTATGATATGAATATCAGATAAAAATGCACCAGATTTAGTGCCATTAAAAAAGACCTATAATATTGCTTGAAAGGATTTATCTTTTGAAACCGGTAAATTAGGTCTTTTGGCTAATTGAGCTATTACAATGACAGATACCTTGTGAAATATGCTTTTTACTACAGTTTGATATAAAGAAGATTGACTTAATGAGCAGGCAGATTTTTTTCCTTTGGTAGTGGATTATCAAGAAAAGTTTTATGCTACTTGAAAAATTTGATGAAATAGATTTATGAAAAGAGAAGCTAGACCAAGTGAATCTGCTACTCTTAGTTCCAGAATGATAGATAGACCTATTAGACCTATGTTTCCTAAGTGAATTATTAATGATACACAAATTATTTGTACAGTATTATCTAGTGATTCTATTTCAGATCTTTGAGCTTGGTGAATAACTTCAGCTTCATTAGCTTTGCTTATTTCTTGAACACCATTTGAAGCTCCAGTATCTTGAGTGAAAATTGTTTTAACTAATTCTTGAGAGTATATTTTTAATCCAAAAAATGAAGAAGAAAAATCAGCAAAACTTAATTTAACTCTTGCTTGAACATTAGATGCTATAACTATGGTTGAGGCTTCTTGAAATGAAGTCTCTGATGAGGAAATGTTAAAATCTTTGGAATATTGATTTGAATTAATTAAGGAGCTTTGTAATGCTCAAATAGATTTTGTAAAAGATTTTGAAAAATTATTTTGAATTCCTAAGTTAAGTGTAAGTTTTAATAATCCAGATGAATGATGCTATAAATATGTTCAAGAGTATTTAACAGTAGAGAAGTTAAAATCTCTTTATAATAAGTGAAAAAAAGAATTTCAACAAGCTCTGAATGACCTAGATAATGAAGTAAGAGAGTTTTTGATAACATCAGCTATTTTTAGTGAAGATGAAGACTTTTCTTTTGTATGAGCTCTTGTTTATAAAAGAGTTAAAGAGGTTATGAGAATTAATGTTCTTGAAAAAGATCTTAGACTTGACTGAAGAAAATTAGATGAAGTAAGAAAAGTTATTTGAGAATGATGAGTTTTGCCTAGAGCCCACTGATCTGCAATTTTTCAAAGATGAATGACTCAAGCTCTAACTATTACAACTCTATGATGACCAGATGACGAACAATTAATAGATGGTATGATGAAAGAAGATACTAAAAGATATATACACCATTATAATTTCCCTCCATATAGTGTTTGAGAGGTGAGAATGATGAGATGAGTTTGAAGAAGAGAAATATGACATTGAGCATTAGCAGAAAAAGCATTAGAACCTGTTTTACCTAGTGAAGAAGATTTTCCATATGTTATGAGATTGGTTTCAGAAATTACTACTTGTAATGGTTCTAGTTCTATGGCAAGTGTTTGTTGAAGTACTATGAGTTTGATGAATGCATGAGTTCCAATAAAAACACCAGTTGCTTGAGTTGCAATGGGTATGATTTATGATGATAATACATGAAATTATAAGATTTTATCAGATATACAAGCTCAAGAAGATTTTCTTTGAGATATGGATTTTAAAGTTGCTAGAACTAAAAAATGAATTACGGCTATGCAGTTAGATGTAAAGATAAAATGACTAAAGATGAAAGTTTTTGAAGAAACTTTTGCTCAGAGTAAATTAGCAACTGACTATATTCTTTGAAGGATGTTAAAATATGTTCCAGAAGTTTCTAAAGAGCTTTCTCCATTTGCTCCATTAATTATGAATTTACAAATTCCAGAAGATAAAATTAGAGTTATTATATGAAAATGATGAGAAAATGTTCAGAGAATGGAAAAGGATTATGCTGTAAAAGTTTCAATAGCTGATGATTGAATGACTACAATAACTGCTGAAACTCAAGAATGATGAAAAAAGGCAATAGATGATATAAAACAAATGCTTTGGGAACCAAAACCTTGAGATATATATGATTGAGAAGTCGCTAAAATAATAGATTGAGTCTGAGCAATCGTGGATTTTAAATCTAAGTCTTGAATGGTTCATATTTCAAAGCTTTCTTCTAAGAGAGTTGCAAAGGTTGAAGATGTTGTTAAGCAGTGAGACTTAATAAAGGTAGAAGTATTACAAGTTGATCTTTTAAAATGAAGAATTAGTTTAAAAAGAATAGAAGACAAAAAGAAAAATTAGAATTGCATAAAAAAAGAGCTTTTTCCTAGATAATCTGTTTAGCTCTTTTTTTATGCAATTCTTTTAAGATTAAAAAATCATTTTTTATATCTTTTTCTGATTGTTGATGAATCGAAATATCATCAAGCTCTAGTTACTTCTTCCTTTATAGCTCATAATGAAATTAATTTTCATTCTTTTTCTGTGGTTTCTCAATGAGTAAAATATATTTTACCATTTTCTTCAATTGTAATGAATCATGTATGTTCATAATATGGTTTTCATTTTGTATTCATTGATATTAGAAAAATAGAATTTGTTGGGCTATTTTCAAGATTATTCATTAAGTCATTAAAGTTTGTTTCTTGGGAGTTTTCAATTCTTAAAAACTGTGTAAGAGATCATCTATATCGATTTTTTTTAGAATTAAAAATTTTATTATAAATTAAAAAATTACTTAATAAATCAAATTTTCATTTAATTTCTTTTGATATATGTGCAATAAAAGAATAACAATCTTTTTTTATTCATTCACTTTCTTTAAAGATAGAAAATAGCTTAGCACTATCTTTTTCACTTAAATTATTAATATTTTCTTCTGTAAAATCTGATATTCTATTTTTAAATTCAATATAAAGTTTTAAATTTCTAAAAGTAATTGGTCATATATCTCAATCAGCTACTACTCATATGACAGTTTGTAACTTTTTAACATTAATGTTATTATTTTCACAGTAACTTTTTAAGGAGCTAACAGAGTTTATTTTTCATATATTATCTCATAATTTTGTTATTTGCTCATGTATTTCTTTTCATACTTCTTGATTATCAATTGATTTATGTTTCTCATTCTCGTTTATTTTTGGTTTACTTGCTATATCATTTTCTTCGGGATTTATAGTTGTAGATGATTTATCTATTAAATTTTTTATTTTTTTCCAGTCAGAATTTTTCAGAATATCTCATTTTCATCAAATTTGTTCTCTAAGCTTTCTAGTATTTCTTCTTGAATATATAAGTGTAGAATATTTATTTTTATTATAAATATCATATAGTTCCTGTGCCTCATGAGAAGACAATTTTTCTCACTTTTCAGATTCACTAGATGTAAACTCATTAATTTTCTTTGTTATATTGATTCTTTCCATTATTTATTATAAAATATGTTAAAACATTTATAGTATTTTAACATATTTTCTGCATTTATACAAAAAATATTGTAAAAAACTAATATTATATTCATTTTTTTTTGACTTAAAGTTAATACTCCTTAACATATATAAAAAATATTTATTAAATAATATTAAATGGCAAAAAATCTTGTAATAGTTGAGTCTCCAGCAAAATGAAAAACAATAGAAAAGTTTTTAGGTCCTGACTATAAAGTAGTTGCTTCAATGTGACATTTTAGAGATCTACCTCAAAAGAAAATTTGAGTGGATATTGATAATGGTTTTGTTCCAGAATACTGAATAAGTAAAGACAAAAAGAAAACAGTTGAAAGTCTTGTAAAGTTGGCAAAATCTAGTTCTAAAGTATGGATAGCTACCGATGAGGATCGTGAATGAGAAGCAATATGATGGCATTTATGTTATATTTTGAATTTAGATCCAGAAAAAGTACCAAGAATAGTTTTTCATGAGATTACTAAAAAAGCTATAATTCATGCTATTGAGAATCCAAAGAATGTAAATATGAAATTGGTAGATGCTCAGCAAGCTAGAAGGGTTTTAGATAGATTAGTTTGATATAAAATAAGTCCTGTTTTATGGAAAAAGATAAGAAAATGACTTTCAGCAGGTAGAGTTCAGTCAGTTGCTGTAAAATTGATAGTAGAAAGAGAAAGAGAAATTCAGAATTTTAAACCTTTGGAATCTTGGAAAGTTTTTATTTCTTTAGAATCTAGTGGTATTAAGTTTAAATCAGAGTTTAAAAAAATATCTTGAAAAGTAAAAAAGTTAAATAATAAACAAGATGTTGAAAAATTATTAGCAACATTATATGAAGATATTACTGTTTTAAAAGAATGAAAGACTAAAAAAGATACTATCTGTCTAAGCTCTAAAGAAAAGTTAGATTTTAAGTTAGTTGATAATGTTAGTAAAGATAGTAAAAGAACACCTTGAGCTCCTTTTACTACTTCTAGTTTACAACAAGAATGAGCAAGGAAATTTGGTTTTTGAGTTAAGCAGACAATGATGTTAGCTCAGAAACTTTATGAATGAATTGATTTATGAAATGGTCAAAGAGAGTGATTGATTACTTATATGAGAACAGATAGTACTAATTTGTCAGATTTGGCAAAATCTCAAGCTAAGAATGTTATAGAATCAAGTTTTTGAAAAAATTATTATAAAAGAAGAAATTATAAAACTAAATCTGTTGGTGCTCAGGAGGCTCATGAAGCAATAAGACCAACTGATTTAAATAGAACTCCAGAAAGTTTGGCTTCTTACCTTGATACTCAGCAATTAAAACTTTATACTTTAATATGGAAAAGAACCTTAGCTAGTCAAATGTCAGATGCTATTGTTGAGGTTACAACATTTACTTTTTCTCCTATTAAAGCAGATAAACAAGAATGGATAACAAAATGAGAAGTTATAAAGTTTGATTGATTTATGAAACTTTATATTGAGTGAACAGATGATGAAAATGATGATGAAAGTGAATCTTGAACATTGCCAGAGATTCCTATTTGAGAAGTTTTGATATGAAAAAACCTTGAAGCAAATCAAACTTTTTCTAGACCACCTGCTAGATATACAGAGGCTAGTTTAGTTAAGAAAATGGAATGAGAATGAATTGGTAGACCTTCTACTTATGCGCCGACTATATCTACTATTATTGAAAGATGATATATAGAAAAAATTAATAAAAAGTACCTCTCTCCAACAGAAGTTGCCTTTACTGTTACTGATTTTTTAGAAAAATATTTTTCCAAAATGATGGAATATAAATTTACAAAAGAGGTTGAAGAGGATTTTGATAAGATAGCTGAATGAAAAGAAACATATGTAAAAATGCTTGATACTTTTTGGAATTGAACACTTAAAAAAGATTTGGAAGAAGCTTGAGATAAGGCTGAGAAAGTAATTGAAAAAGTTTGAAAGAAATGTCCTGAATGCTGAAACGATTTAATCTTTAGGTTTTCTAAAGCATGAAAATTTATTTGATGCTCTTGATATCCTGATTGTAAATATGTTGATCAACCTGAAGAAGAAAAGGGTATTTTAACTTCTTTAAAGGCTAAATATGAATGAAAACCTTGTCCAGATTGAATTGAATGAACAATTGTAGTAAAAACTTGAAGATATTGACCATTTTTAGCAAGTTCAGAATATCCAAAAGTAAAATGGATAGGGAAGATTAAATCAGAAAAAGAAGAGATTTTAGAACAGGTCTTAACTGAAAAGTGACTTTTGGTAGATGAAGAAAGCTGAGAACAACTAAAAGTACAAAATTCTAGAAGATGACCATTTTTAGCAGCAGTAAACTACCCCAAAGTTAAAATAGCAAAAAATATTCCAAAAGATGTTTGGGATGAGGTGAATAAAAGAATGGGGGATGGAGAATAGTTTAACTTTTTGTAATATATAAGATTATTTCTAATAAGATTTTATATTTTAATTGTCTTTGTTATGTATAAAATAGAAGAAGAATTAATAAATGATTTCTATAACTCCGATAATCCATTAGCAAAAGATACAAATAAAATAATATTTGATATAAATAAAAAAGTATTATATATAACTAGCAATTTTGAATATTTAAATAATATACCAGAAAATTTGTTTATAACCCATTTAGATTTGCATTTGCCTCAATTACAGTTAAATCAAATTTATAATTGATTATCAGTTGATACTCCTTTATCTGAATTATCTAACATAAAGCTAAATTATGATAATATATCAGATTTAATTTTATTATTGAAGGAAAGATTATTGGATTTAGTTGAGAATTATAATGAATTTTATTGAGAATTAGAGAACTATGAAGATTCAAAATTAAGATTTAGAAATTGAGAAAATTTGATTATTAAAAATTGAAAAGTTATTGATAAGTTGGAGTTTGGTTTTGTCGATGAGAAAGATTGATTCTTTATTCAAGAGAATTTACATTATATTAAGAATAAGAGAAATGACACCAAGTATCATTTCTGATTTACTGATTCTAATTGACAAATTTTGGCATATAATTCTATCAGTGAGTTAGATAGAACTTATCCTTTAGTGGCATTTTCTAATGTAAATAAAAAAGAAGAAATGTTAAATATGACTAGAGCTTTTGCGATAAATTGAGCTCCATCTAATTTGATGTGATGACTATACCACAAAACTTCAAAATTTTTAAAGAATAACACAGATTATAGATATATAATGACTTATGTTAATCAAAATTTATGATTTTGAGGTTCTTCTTTTAAATGATCAAGTTATATCCCAATAGCATATAGTCCAATGGATTATATGTATGTTGATGGTTTATATAGGAATAGGAAAAGTATTTTAGATGATGAAAACTTCAGTGAAAATGAATTTCAAATGCTTCCAATTATTATGTTGTGAAGGTGATTAAATAATAAGGATCAAGAAATGTTAGAAGAAATTTCAGAAATGAAAAAAATATCTAAATCTAATTATAATAAATGATAATATGAAGAAAATATTTACTTGGTGAATTTTTTGAGTTTTTTAAAGTCAGAGTTTGCAAATATGAAAAGAAATAAATCAAAATATGAAATTTTCTTTTATTTGATAATTATCTCATAGTTTTTTAAAATTATGAAATTTATATGTAAATAATAATGAATATGGAACATATAATATCTTCTGACATAGAAGCACAAAATCTAATAAAAAAATATAAATTAAAAGATCTTCATAACTTAATTTATCAAAATCTTATTGAGGTTTGAATTATTTTATGAGAGCAATATTCTTTTATAAATAACCAAACTTATCCTCGTCCTTCTCACCCAAACATAAATTTTAGAAAAGAAGTAATATATACAATTTGTTGAATTATAATATCATTAAGAACAACATTGGAAAATGAGAAAAAAGCAACTAACAATTTAATAAATGAATATCCTGATATTGATTTACTTAAGTTTGCTAAGGTTGAAAAAGTTGCAGATTTAATAAAAGTTGCTTGAATGCAAAATAATAAGGCAGAAAAAATTGTAAATATAATAAATTCAGATATTGATTATGAAAGCCTAAAACAATTAAGTATAAAAGAAATAATTAATATACTAGAAAAACTCCCTTGAGTATGACAAAAGTCTATAGATTGCATATTATTATTATGACTAGATAAACCTTCTTTTATTGTTGATATAAATGTATTTAGATTAATAAATCGTTTATTTTGATTAAATAATGAATTAAATTTTAATAGTAAAAAACAAGTTTTGGAAGTAAAGAATTTTTTAGAAACTAATTTACCTAAAGATACAAAGTTGTATCAAATATTGCATACTTTATTTTTATTGCATTGAAAATATATATGTAAATCAAAACCAAAATGTAGAGAGTGTTTTATTAAAAGGTATTGTAAATATGAGAAAAGATAAGTTATATATATTCTAAAAGATATAGTTATTTTTAGAAAATCATAATGTGTTACGAACTCACACAATAAGTTACATACATCTTGACAAATTATATATAGTATGTATACTATTCTAGTTATTATATTTTTAATATAAAAATAATGTTAGAAAAAGAAATTAAAATCCTTGATATTGATAGTGCGGAAATAGTAAGGAAATTACAGGAGTTTTGATGAAAAAAAACTTTTGAATGATATATCCATGATGTATATTATGATTTTCCATCAGGGGATAATGAACATAAAACAAAAATGGATAATAATAAAAGAATGTTTAGAGTTAGAAAAAAATGAGAAACACATCTTTATACTATTAAAAGAAAGAGAAAGGATAGGGAATTAGTAGTTAAAGATGAACATGAAATGGAAATATCTGATATTGATAGTTTTTCTAGTGTTTTAGAAAAATATTGAATGAAAAAAACAAGAGAAAAAAAGAAATTTAGAATTTCGTTTAATATAAATGGTGTAGAATTTGATATAGATAAATATGAGCAAATTCCAGCATTATTAGAAATAGAAGGAGAAAGTAATACCCAAGTTCAAAAGTGGATTGATAAATTGTGATTATCTGATAAAAAACAAAAGAAATTTTGATCAAGAAGCTTATTTAAATATTATGGTGTTCCATATTTACATTTAATGAAATAAAAAAGTTCAACTAGATAAGTTGAACTTTTTTATTTTAATAATCATATGTATCAAATACTTCTTTATAATCTATAGTATTTTTAGGTGCTTTGATTTCAGTTTTTTTGAATTCTCTTTTTCAAGTATTTTTTATTTTCATTTTAAAAGCTTCTTTTTCTCACATTAACATATTCATAAATAAATCTAAATTATTCTTATTATAAGTTTGATCTATAGAAATATTATAATTTACTTCTAATTGGTTATTATTTGGTTGTTTTGAATAATTCAAAGTTTGTGATAAGTATTTTCAAAATTTGATATTATTGTCTAATCTGAATTTTTTATAAGCTAGTTCTCACTTATGAGTTGCATCAAAAATTATTTCCTTTCATTCAAAAACTTTTGTTTTTCAATTTATTTTTCAATCTATAACTTTTAAGTTAACGAAAAGTATCTCATTAAAATTATTATAAGTTTCTTCTTTTTCTTTTATAGAAATAAGAAGTTTTCAATTTGTTGGTAATTTATTTTTATCAAGTTTGAAATTTAATAGTGTATTTGATTTAAATTCTTCACTATCAGTTTTATTTTCAAAGTTAAAAGTAGAACCTGAGATATTAATCTTTCAGTTTAAAAATTCTTTTGAATCTTCAACTCATGAGTAATTTATGTTTAATTTTTCTATTTTATTATCGTAGTTAGTTTTTCAATCTATAGTTCATATTATTTTATTTTTCTCCATTTTTTCTCCTGTTTCCCAATTATGTTTAAGAAATTTGAATTCAAATTTACCGTTTATTTTTTTATTTTCTAAACTTAGTTTAACATCTGAGATAAAAGGGTATCATTTTTCTTTAAAACTAAAACTCATTTCAGTACATTCATTCTTTTTATTTAATGTAGATTCATAATTAAGCTTTGTATTATCTGAATTTATATTAAAATTTAAGTGATTATTATGTTTGTAATCTAATAACATTGATCAGAACATTCATGCATCAAATTTATAATTAACTTCTAATACTTTCTCATTGTCAAATATAATATATCACTCGTTTGTATTTATTCATAACATTTTATTTCATACGAATCCGATTTTTATTTTATTATTTTTTAGTATCTCAGCATAAAATATTCATGCTTCATCTAATTCAGTTAAAAATTCATTATATTCTCAGTCACTACATTTTCATCAATTTAGTCAATAAATCATATTAGGGATGCTTTTTATTTTATCACAAGCATATTTTGTAGGTTTAAGATAATATCTGTTTCACTCTTTTTTATAAGCAGTTATAAGAGGTTCTGAAAGAGAATTTCTAGTATTATTTATAATCATAGATGGATTAAGTGATTTCAAAAAAATCATTGCTTCTTGAGTCTCATCGTTACTATATTTTATATATTTATTTTTATTAGCAATTTCCTTAATTTTGCTAATAAGTATTTTTAAATCATCATTTACTTTTTTATCTTTTATATCTAACTTACTTAATAATAGGTAAAGATTTCAATCTTTAGAAATATAATCAATTAATCATGATAAATTAATATCTATTTCATCTTCTCATTTTATAGATGACTTAATAGATGCTTCTACTAAAGATTTTAATTGAGAATCTAATAATGAGTTTTTAGCTATATAATTATTTAGTTTTAAATTTGATTTTACAACTCATAATTGTTCTTGATTAATATCTAGATTTATTTCAAAGTCTCATTTTTCTTCATAATTAGTTAAATTTTCAAATTCTTTGCTTAATTTCTCCAAAACTCATACTCATTTTTCAAATAAATTGAGTTGTAAATTTACTATTTTATCTTCAATATATTTTTTATCTTTATCTTCTATTTTCTCTTCTTTTTTATTTACTTCAAGTAAAACTAAATTAATTTTACTTCTCATATAAATTAAAACATTTTTGGCAGTTTTATCTTTTATCTTATTACTAAGGATCAATTTTTCTATTCTTTTCGATAATTTATTTAATATTTTTGTGTTATATTTATTTTTTTCAATAAAATTATCTATTTTATTAATATATTTTTTTCACAAATTAGTTTTATTTAAATAACTTTTAGATAAATTATGTTCTTTTATTATGTTTCAATTATTAGTAACATTATTTGTTGCAAATATTTTTGGACTATAAATCCCGATTAAACAAATAAAAAGAGTTGCTATTATTTTGTTAATTTTTTTCATATACTATTTTTATAAAATAAGGTTTTTTACAACTTTTTGTATTATAGCCTTTTAAAATTTTAAATCAAAAAAGAAATCAATTATTAATTGATTTCTTGAAATTTTCTTTAGTAAATTATTTAATTTTTAATTTTTTTGTGAAGAATATTCTTAAAAAAAAGACTTATTATTATATCCATGGTTGGGGAATAGATTTTTTTATTATAGCTTAAGAAAAAACTTAGTTATATACTTTTTTAGCTTGTCAAATCAAAGTTTTTTATTAGAACTTACATATAAACTATCTGTTTTTTCAAATTGCTTTTTTAAATTATCTAATTCCATATTATTTAATAAATCAATTTTATTAAAAATATATATTTTCTTTTGGTTTGCTCAGATTTCTTTCAGAATTTTGTTTACTACTTCAATTTTATCATTCAATTTTTTATCACTGGCATCAATCACATGAAACAATAATTCTGATTCAATTGAATCTTCTAAAGTACTTGAAAATGCTTGAATTAAGTTTGGTGGTAAATCTCTGATAAATCAAATAGTATCATTTAATAATATTTCAATTCAAGGTTTGTATTCAAAATTATTTTCTTCATCATAACTTGCTTCTATCCACATTTTAGATACAGATGTTCAAAGAGTAGCGAAAAGTTTGTCTTCAGCTAAAACTCATTTAGTTGTTAAAGCATTTAGTAAACTCGATTTTCCAGCATTTGTATAACCAACTATTCATATAGTGTGTAATCATTTTCTTTTTCTTGATTTTCTGTGTTCTGCTCTTACTTTTTTAAATTTATCTAATTCTTTCTTTATTGCTATTTCTTTTTTGGCAAGGTGTCTTTTCATTATTTCTGTATTTGTTTCTCATTTTCATCTTGTTCATATTCATCATCATTGTTTTGATAATTCCATTCACATTCAAAAAATTCTTGGTCACATATGCTTAATACTAGCTAATTCAATTTGTAATTTAGCTTCAGCACTTCATGCATGTTTTTCAAATATTTTTAAAATTAAATCTATTCTATCCCAGCATTTAGCTCAAATGCTTCTTAATCTTTCATTTATATTATATATTTGTGCCGTTTTTAAGGCGCTTCAAATAATTAATATATTGGCTCCTGCTTCTTTCATTTCTTCTACAATTTCATCTAATCTTCATTCTCAAATGAATGTTTCATAGTCCGGCATAGATTTTTTCTGAATATGTTTTAGTATTACGATTCATCAGAATGTATTAACCAAATTTTCAGTTTCTGTTATTTTATCTTTAATTTCTTCTTCCGTGATTTCTCAATAGGGAAGTAAATCGGCAATAAAAACTTTTAATTCTTTATTACTATATTCAAGATTTCATTGTATTTGTTCTAATTCTCTTTGTGATTTTGTCATTTCTTTATTTTTTAAATATTGAAGGTATTATATAAAAAATATCACTTATTGCAATAACTCTTATTTTTAATATACTTATTTCCAGATATTCCTTAAATGTAAAAATAAATAATTTTAAATGAATAAATTTTTTTTAATAAATAAACCAAGTTGAATAAGTAGTTTTGATGTTATAAGAAAAATGAGAAAGAAGTTATCTATAAAGAAAATGTGACATACATGAACTCTTGACCCTTTAGCTAGTTGATGCTTACTAATTGCTACTGGCAATTATACAAAGCTTATTCCGTATTTTGAGAAAGATACTAAAAGTTACAGAGCAAATATTATGCTTGATTGAACTTCTTCTTCATATGATAATGAAACAGATATTTTTTATTTATCAGAAGAAAAAAAGAATTATTACAAGAATAATATAAAGTTAGAAGATATTGATGTACTTTTATTAGAGAAATTTTCATGAGAAATATATCAAATTCCTCCTAAGTATTCTGCATTAAAAATTTGATGAAAAAAAGCTTGTGATTTGGTTAGACAATGAAAAAAAGTTGACTTAAAAGAAAGAAAAGTTTATATTTATGAAACTAAAATAATAAAGTATGATTATCCACTTTTGATTTTAGAGTTGAAAGTAAGTGCTTGAACTTATATAAGAAGCATTGCTAATGATATTTGAGCTTATTTGTGAACTTGATGATACCTAACTTGACTTGAAAGAACAAAAATTTGAAATCTTGATATTAAAGATTCAATTTGTTTGGATAATTTATCTTTACAAAATGAACTAGATTTAAAAAAAGTTTTTTCTAGAGAACTTTTTGTTAATATTGATAATTTCTCAGAAAAAGATATTACAAAACTTAATAATTGATTAAGTTTTTTGTATAATAATTGCGAAAATAGTTTATGAAATTTGTTTGTTTACGATGGTAAAAATATAACAAATGTTGTCTTTTATGATTGAAAAAAGATTTCTCCAAAAAGAAAAATATAAAAAAAGCGAAAAAAAATTTGCCTAAATTGTTTTTTTTAATAAAATGCTCTAGCTTTTGTAGGTAATTTATTTGGGGCATTAGCTCAGTTGGTAGAGCAACTCCCTTTTAAGGAGGAGGTCCTGGGTTCGAGCCCCGGATGCCCCACCATTTAAAAAATCTATACTTTTGCGGGGGTAACATAAAAGAGTGAGTGTACTAAGGCTTCAACCCTTGGGTGTGCGAGTTCAAACCTCGTCCCCCGCTCCATTTTGTTTTAAAAATAGAAAGATGAGGTTAAAAAAATATTTTCTGCCTTGTGTTTTCTTTTTTTTTATATATAATGTTTGTATTAAATTATTATTAAATAAATATATATATGGCAAATAGTCATGGTTTGAAGTCAAGTGTTGTAAAAAAACAAGCTGCAGCTAGAAAATTAGCAAAAAACAAGAAAAAGTGAGATTTTTCTGTCTATATTGGTAATGAGAATTTAGTTGTTAGAAAAAATCAAAGTTACAAGGAGAGAAATCATTATTTTGAAAATAAACAGAAGTTTCCAAAGAAAAAACTTAAGACAAAAAATCCAGATAGTCTTAGAGAACAATGAATAATAGATGAAAGATGATTTTTTTTGAAATGAAAGAAAAAAAATTTTCTAACAAAATCTATGGTTGATAGTAAATGACTTGATTTTTATTGAATGCCAAGATGATAAAAATGAAAAAATAAGGAATTTTATTCCTTATTTTTTTTTGTAATAAAATTTTCGCTATAAAATTCACTTAATACTATAAAAATCATCTATATTATATTTTATAATAAGTATTAGCAATGTAAATAGCTTAAAATTTGTAAAAAAGTTTATTCTGTGGTATTATTGAGAGAATATTATATATTAATTATCATTAATAAAATTATGAAAAAGTTATTAACAATAATATTTTTGCTTCTAATATTATCTTCTTGCTTTAATAAAAGCAATGTTTATAAGGGAGAAGATGATAAAAATCTGGTAGAAAAAAATGAATCAAAAGAGGAAATAAAAAATGAACCTAAAAAAGAGTTAAAAGAAGAGAAAATAGAAGAAATAAGTAAGGAAAAATTAATTAAAAATATTAAAACTGTTGAATGATGAAAAAATCTTAAGGAAAAAATAGAAAAAATATCTAAGTTTAAAACTTCAAGAGAAATTGATAAATTATTGATTTTGAAATCTACGGTATGAGAGATATCAGAAGTACTAAAAGCGAAAGAAGAATATTGTGATAAATTTAAAATGGATGTTCATTGTATGAAATTTAGGGCAGATTTTGTTGTTGAAGAATTGGTAGATCAAAATAATAGTAGGATATTTTGAAAAGATGATTTGTGATTATCTCTTGATCAAAAAGAAATTGAGTTTAAACATATGTTTTCTTCTGAATTAAATTATCAAATGGATCATATTTTAAAAGTAACTAAAAAATGATATATTTGATTTTATAAAACATTTTATTCTTGAATAATAAGCCCAGAAAATAAATTTAGACTAAAACCAAAATTAGAAAAGTATACATTTAGTAAGAATATAAAATCTTCAGAATGATTTTCACACAAAACTGAGAATTATGAATTTATACTAGAACCGGATACATTTGTATATAAATCATGAAAAAAAGTATTATGAGATATAGATTTATATTTATTTGATATAAAAAACAAAGATTTAAGTATATTTTCATTAAAAAAGTTTGATAGAGAAACACTATCGTACTTATGAAGGTGAGTTAAAAATGATTCATTTGCATTAGTCAAAGCATATAAATGAAATGAAGAATTAAAAATAAATAAACCAGTTAAGGTTTTGTCTAATTTAAATAATATCAAATTTAATGGAAACTATTCAAATCTGATTCCTAAAAACAAAATATTAACAGTTGAGGAAAAGGAGAAGTATAATTTACCATTTATATGAAATTTAGATTTTGATTCTTGAATATGGTTAACATCTGATTTAAAGGTTCTAAACAAAAAACTGGATATAGAATTTACATTAAATTAATTTATTTAAAAATATTTTTATGAAAACTAAAACAAAAAAAGCATCAATTATTAGTTTTATATTATTTACTCTTATTTTATTAGTATATTGAATAAATCTTAATAATCAAAATATAACTAATGCTGCACCTCCTGCATTTTCTCCGTCATCTACAGTGTATAGTGTAAAATGTATAAAAGACTCATTTTGAAATTATACTGGTTCTGGTTATGTTGATGTTATATTTAATACCGATCCCGATGCTAGTTATAAAAGAAGGTATATTTTAGATAGACCTTGAAAATTTTCTATTCCAGGCTATATCTTAGGTTTAAAGAATGCTAAAGCATGTCCAGGTTTTGTTCCGCCTCCAGAATCAAGTAATCCTTGTATATGATTATGATGATGGTATTACAGTAGTTGGGTTCAATATAATTCTATAGATGAATTAACTATTTCTATTAATTCAAATGGAGACATAGAAAGGTTAAATAATTCAGACTATAAAGTTTATGGAAATAATATTGTTGTTTCTTGATTTAGTTGAAGCTGATTTACTAATAAGCCTAATGCTACTTATAGTGCTGGTAGTTATACATTTACTAATAGTTTAGTTGAATTGGAAATTGAATTATGAAATTCAGCTCTTAATAGCTGAAGAGTTAGATTATATCAAACTCCAAATTGATCTGTAACTAAGGAAAAGATAGAAGAATTAATTTTTACTAATGTTGAGAAAAATTGACTTCCTCATTATAATATTTATCCTCCTCATAATTTTGGTGCACCAGGTCCTGATCAATATATAGGTCATAGATGAGAATTTTTCTTTACTTGAAGTCTATTTGCATGATTAGCTCCATGATCAATACAAACATCATGAACTTGAGATTTAATCCTTGAAAGAAGGATGTTTAGAAGAACAGAAAAATGATATAGATATACTTCAACTAATTATTATGATTTTTATAATCCAACAAAATGAGATTGATCAATAAATGAATGATATTATTCTTGATGAACATACTATTGATCGGCAGTTAATCTATGTGACACTGAATCTACTGTTGATTTTTCATGAGGATTATCATGACATAGATGTCCAGGAGATGTAAATAAGGCATATTATATGTGAACAAAAAATTCAGTTGAATTAAAACTAAAAAGAAATAAAATTTATTGTACAAAAGTACATTACAATACTCCATGAGCTATAATATCTTCAACTACACCTCTTTCTTTGCCAACTCCTCCAAGCTCTTCTTTTAGTGATACTCCTATTCCTCCTCCAACTAATAGTTTTTCATTTTCTTGATCATATAAGCCAGATTGAACTTATTCATGAGCTACTATTAATTGATGATGATTTGACTATTTATGAAGAATGATAGTTGAAGCGACAGATTGAGAATATAATATAGAGTGAATAAAATATTTTAATGAATTTAATACATGATGAACTGTTAAAAAAATAGTAGGTCAATTGATTGTTGATTGAAAAATTATTTGAGACTCATCTACACCAACTTCTGTTCTTCCTTATTGACTTTGAACACATTCTTTTAGTGATAAAGTTCAAGATAGAAATTTTAATATTAAAACAAAACTTAGATGAGATTATAAGTTTAATTTACAATTTTTTGATAAAACATCTAGTTGAGACTTAATACAAGTTGGTAATGATGTTGAATTTCCTTTAACTATTATTCCAACTAATGAAATGAGGGTAGAATGATTAGGGGTAGTTTCTTATCCATGATGAGCATATCCTTACTCCAATGCAGATCAAAAAAATGATAATACTGATGTTGCGAAAATATGTTACAATATCACAGATAATTTTTCAAACCCTATTTGATATGATTCTGTTGGTTTATCGAATTGATATCAAGTTATAAGTTGAACTGGTTATAATTCATTAAGAACTCCAGATTTTGGTAATTATCAAACATGACATTGAAATAATATTAAATGAGTAGCTGTTAATTTTTCAAGTGATTTTAATTCACATCTACTTTCAAGTGGTTCAGTTTATAATAATAAGTGAATAGCTTTAGATCAGAGATCTTGAGAACCTTATGTAGAGGCAATTGAAATTAAAGATCAACCTTGAATTGGTAATTCTTGACCTTATGATACAGGTCCTTGATATTCTTATACTTGACCATGAGATGATAAACATTTAGTTACTTTTAGGTGATCTAGAGCATGTTTTAATATTCAGTCATATGCTCCAGCAAATAAAAGGTTAAGATTTAAATTAACACTCCCTACTCATAATAGAGATTATGATATTACACCGGATTGATGAGTAAAAACACTTTCTCAGGCTTTAACTAATTATGTTAGGTTTGAAAAACCATTTTCTTGAGACTTTGTTATAGATAATGATACGGAATTTAAGGCTTGAACTGAACAAACTATGAGGATTGATGTTAAGAAAAATAATAGTAGGTGTCCTTCAAGTATTTGTAGTGATGATTTTACTATTACAAATTATTTATCTTCACTTACAAGTACAAATGGTTATTATTCTGTTATCAGAAAGGATAATGAAATTAATACTATTTGAACGGTACTGCCACCAGTTTTTCCTTTGCCATCAACAGATCCTTGGATGGTTCCTTCACCTATAAATAGAACTAAATTGGATTTTGTTTTAAATTATATTTCACTTGATAAAATTTCGGATCACCCTTCTTATTGAATTAAAACAGAACCCTTTATAACAAACGAAGTTAACTGAAAGGATGTTATTTATCGTCTTAATACTTCAGCATGATGAGATAATTCATGGATGGAGGAAACTAAATCGGTTTTTTATTGACTTGATGCGGATTGAGTAATTGAATGAGATGCTCCTATTTCTAATAATGCAAATTATACGATTACTTGACAGCAATCAGCTTTTACAAGCTTGGATAAACTTGAAATGAGAAAACAAATTAAGAGTAATGCTTATAATTTAATTAGATGAAGAAGTTCTTGATCTAATGTCTCTTGAGTCTTGTATTACGATTGAAATTATACAATTTCTTCAGCTCCTGCTTGAGTAAATACATTAATTATAAAGAATTGAAATTTGTTTATTACATGAGATATTGCTACTAATTTATGAATAATTGTTATTAAAGATAATTTGGCTGATAAAACAGTTTGAAATGTTTATATAACTCCAAATGTTACAGAAATTAATGCTATAATATATGCAGATGGTTCTTTGTTATCTAAATCAAATAGTTGATTTTATACACATAATTGAACTATATCTTGAAATCCTGAAGATTCTCCTACTAGAACTAACGAATTACAAAATGATTTAATACTTATATGATCTTTATTTTCAAGAAATACAATATGATGAGCAATATGAGCATGACCATTTAAATGTCCTTGATGAAAAACTTGTTCTAGTTTTGATGAAGCAGTTAAATATGATTTGAATTATATAAGAAGATGACCTAATTGATTTAAAGTTGAATATAATCCTGCAAATCAAATTAATCCTCCAAAGTGATTTGAAAAATAATATAAAAAGCTAACTTTTAAAGTTAGCTTTTTATATTATTATTTCTGCATCTCAAGATGTTATCAAAACAGTATGTTCAAATTGACAACCCAAACTTCAATCTTTTACATATATTTCCCAACTTCATTTATCATATATTTCTCAACTAGTTTCTCATATAATTGGTTCAATTGCAATGGTCATTCATTCTTTTAAAATTTGACCTGTTCAGGCTTTTCAATAGTTGTATATATAAGGTTTTTCATGAAGATTATAACCTATCCCATGTCAACTTAGTTCTTTAATTATTTTAAATCAAGCTCATTCTACTTCTTGTTGGATAGAACTAGAAATATCTCAAACTCTATTTCAGTCTTTAGCTTTTTCTATTCAAGCATAAAGAGCTTTTTTACTAGTTTCTATTAGTCTTGCAGCTACTTCGTTTGTGTGGTCTCATCAAATAATAATAGATATAGCAGCATCTGTGTTTACTCAGTACTTTTTATCTTTTATTCAAAAGTCAAATTTAACCAAATCTCACTTTTTGAAAATTATTCATTTTCTTGGAACTCAATGAACAACACAGTCGTTTACGCTTATACAGATATTTGCAGGAAAGTCATATACTCATTTAAATCAGCATAATACATTGTTTTCTTTTGCTATATGTCAGCATAATTTATCTATTTCTTCAGCACTTGTTCAGACTTTTACAGTTTTTTTTATTTCCTCAAAAACTTTTTTATGTACTAAAGCATTTTTTCTTAATTGCTCAATCTCTTTATTATTTAACATTATTTATTTTTTATTTATTTATTGTGTACTAAGAAATTATATATAAAAATATATATTTTCAACTTTTTTATCTATAACTACATTTTCATAATCAAGTTGCTTGTTTATTACATACTTTCTCAGCTATAGGAATTATTTTTACAAGAGTAGATATTCATTGAGTTATTTGAATATGTAAGTTAAGTATTCTTCATTTTATATTTGTGTTACTTATATCTTCAGATAAAGCAAAATCTTTTTCGGCATTGAATTTTTCAAGTATTTCAAGTCATATTTGTTCACTAACTTTTAAATTCATATCAATTCTTGCTAACTCAGATATAGATGTTTGTTTTTTATTTCATAAATCTGACCACTGTTTAAAAGTAGAAGAAAACTCTGTTTTTAATTTCTTAAAAGTATTATATAATTTCTTTGAGGACTTTTTTACAGAATCATAAGAATTAGAAATGAAATTGTTATCCCATGTGTATCATTTGTTTTCATGATAATTTTTTAAGTTTTGTATAATTGCTTCACTATTGTTTAGACTGACTCATTGTCTAGATAACTCTTTTTTTAATAACCTTATTTCATCATCTTTATTTCATAAAAAATCAGTATTTCTATTTAATAATGCTATGGCTTGTTCCCATTTTGATATTCATTCACTTCAAGATTTAAAATTATTTATAATTTTATTAAATGATTTTTTTATTCTATACATAAATCATCATTCACTATCTGAACAATCTTTGTTTGTATAAACATTATAATAATTTGAGAAAACTTCTCTAAAATTTTCGGGAACTAATATTATATCTCATCAAAAAGTATACTTTTCATCTAATATACTTAATCTAAATAACTCTCACAAATCTGAAGTGCTTTTAATTAATTTTCATAATATTTGTACAGTTGTTCAATTTAATTCACAGTTATTAACTCAATCACAAGAGTTGGTTAAAATTATATTTCAATATCATTTTTCAACTAACTTTTTTGTGAATTTATTAAGATTTTCTATTTCTTTCTCTATTAAGTTATTATCTCTCATAACTTCTACTGGGATTTCATTTGATAGGGGATATATTACAAAGAATCTGCTGGTAGAAGAATAAAATCACCAATTAGAAATATTATTCCACATTCAAGCTAATGAATTAGCTGCATTTATATAATCCCTTGTAAATCATTTATCGCTTTTTGGAGTATATTTATTTGAAGCTTCTTTTGCTATGTTTGATACAACTTTTCTTACATTACTGAAATAATCTTTAATTATTCATGGAGGTCAGTCTTTTATTTTACATTCAGCATAAGTTTGGCTCACTATCAAACTAAAACCGAAAATAATAACTAATATTTTTTTTATCATTTTTTTAAATTATTAAATTATCAGTTTCTATGAACAGGAATTCTGTCCATTCATTTAACAGCTCAAAATAGTCATGTAGTATAATCATTAATTGCTCATAAAAATCTTTCTATTTCTGCGAGATTATCATACAAAACATTTAATTCATCGTTTTGAATTTTTTTATTTATAGATTTTTTAAAGTACTTGTTTTTATTTTTTAATAATTTTAGATTATTTTCAAAATTATTATTTTTTTCTTCGGATAAAGTCACAGGATTTTCTAAGGAGTCTAAGAAACTTTTTTGTCTTTCTTCAATATGAAGATATTTTACCAAACTATTTTTTCTTTGATAACTCATTCATAGATTTTTATAATACTCGTTTAATAAATTTTCATATGCAAATTGTCATTTATTTTTTTTGTCTTTTTCTCTTTCTACACTCAAAATTGGGATAGGTTTTTTGGTTATTACTAATCATGCATGAAAAGAATTAGCTAAGTTTAAATCTCTTAAGTTAAGTTCAAATAAATTTTGTCACATTTTTGCTTGGGCTAGTGACACATTTACAAACTTTTTTAGGTGATTGTTAGATCTTTTTAAAATAGATTCAATTGAGAAATCTCAATTTTTTCATGAACCTAGTACTTTATGTTCATAAGTTTTGAATTCAACATCTATACAATAAAAATCATTACAAGGCCATACATTGTTATCATTTACTTTTTTATATTCTTTAGTTTTTTTTGTTATTCAAGGTTTATTTCACAAGGGGATATTGTTTGATAGAATGTCAGTAAAATTATTACTAATTCAATTAGCAACATTTATGTCGTTTACACAAGCATAAATATTATTTTTTTTTGCCTCTGGTACATTTCATAAGTTTGATATGCTTTCTTTTGATTTTTTTTCCAAAAAATTTTGGAATTCAGAAGATATATCATAATTTTTTTCTCATTTATAATTTATTCTTTCAGAAAATATAATTTCATCTATTTCTTGCATATCGCTAATTAAATCAAATGGAGAATTTTCTAAACTTCAATCAGAATATATTCATATACTGTGTATTTTTTGCATCAGAGCAGTTTTTTCTTTGGCCTTTTCTTCAGAGCTTGTATCAATATATTTAATTTTACTTAGAATATTATTCAAGTCAGAAATAGGTATTGAATTACTACTATTAGGAAAGCACTTTTCTCACATTTTTTCTGATAACAACTTTATGTCTCAAGAACTTATCTTTTTAAATTCTTGAGGACTAATTTCTTTTTCTATACATTCTGGCAGGTTCTCTTGTTTTAAGACTCTATTTATTTCACTTTTTACTTCTCCTCATCATCAACTTATTTCATATTCAAACATTTTCAACTCTAGCTCATCAATTCATTCATCTATTTGTTTATATAAGTTCTTGCTGTTTCAGGAATACCAATAACCAGCTGATACACTATTTGTTAGTATAAAAAATATTATAAATATAGTAGATGTAATTTGAAAAATATTTTTCATTTTTGGATTTTTAAATATATCTTATTACATTTTATACTATTTTTGTTTTAAAACAAAGAAAAATATAAAAAATGTAATAAAAAAATCTCCTTAAGAGAAATAAAGAGATTTTTTTATTTTATAACCAACTCATTTTTTATAATATCTACTTCAAAAGAAGTTTTTTTATCTGAATTTATAATTTTTTCTGCAATTATATCTTCTAGGTTCTCAGTTATATATCTTCTAATTTCTCTTGCTCAGAATTCAGGATTATATACACTTTTAGAAATATAATTTACTACTTTATTATTATATTCTAAAGAAAATCATTTTTCATTAAGTCTTTCTTTGAATTGTTCTAACCTAAGTTTAACAATTTTTTTAATTTGATTTTTATCAAGAGGATTAAAAACAATGATTTTATCAATTCTATTAATAAATTCTGGAGAAAAATAATTTGGTAGATTAGAAATTATATTCTCTTTTGCTTTAGAATAGTCTTTCATAATCTTCTCTTCTTCATTTTCTGTAACATCAAAACCAATCTGAGCAGCTTTTGAGCTAAATTCTTCTTGTCAGATGTTACTTGTCATAACTATTATAGTATTTTTAAAATTGATTATTCTTCATTTATTATCAGTTAGCATTCATTCTTCTAGTATTTGAAGTAGTAAATTATAAACTTCAAAATCTCATTTTTCAATTTCATCAAATAAAATTATTGAATATGGTTTTTTTCTTACTTTTTCTGTTAATAATCATCATTCTTCATATCAAATATATCATGCATTTGATCAAATTAATTTGTTTACAGAAGTTTTATCAGAATACTCACTCATATCAATTTTAATTAATGCATCTTTGTCATCATAATATTTTTTTGCAAGAACTTTAACAAGCTCAGTTTTTCAGACTCAAGTTGGTCATAAAAATAAGAAACTTCAAAGAGGTTTATTTGCTTCACCAATTCAGGCCTTATTTCTCATTATAGATTTTATTATACTATCAATTCATTCTTTTTGCCCAATTATTTCACTATTTATATCTTTGTTTAGTTTTTTTAATTTTGTTAGCTCATTTTTGTTTAAATTTGCTATAGGAATTCATGTTGAAATATGTAAAACTCGTTGTACATCTATAGAATCAACATTAAATCTTTTTTCTTTTGGTATAGAAAACTTTTTTTTCATATCAGATACTTCTTTTTCTAACTTCTCTAGCTTCTCTTTTAAGGTAGAAGCTTTTTTATATTGTTGAGAAATAACTGATGATTCAATTTCTTTTTCTAATTTTGCTATTTTTTCTTTGATAGTAATAATTTTGTCTTCATTAAAATTGTATTTCATGCTTTTTATACTACAAGCCTCGTCTATTAAATCTATTGCTTTATCAGGTAAGTATCTGTCTGTTATATATCTAGTTGATAAATATACAGCTTCTAAAATAGCAGAGTCATTTATGTTTAAGTTATGATATTCTTCAAATACTTCTTTTAGTCATTTTATTATATCAATAGTTGTTTCTTCACTTGGTTCTTTTGTAAGTATCTTTTGAAACCTTCTTTCTAGTGCACTATCTTTTTCTATGTACTTTTGATACTCATTTAAAGTAGTAGCTCATATAACTCTTATTTGTCATCTACCCATTGCTGGTTTTAATATATTTGATATATCTAGACTTCATTCTCATCATCAGGCTCAGATTATTGTATGGAGTTCATCAATAAACAAAATCACTTCATTTTCTACGATTGAAGCTTCATCAATTACTTGCTTAATTCTTGTTTCAAATTCTCATCTATATTTTGTTCACGCAATCATTGCAGATATATCTAGTGCAAGAATTCTTTTATCTTTCATTGAGAAAGGAACTTTTCATTCTTTTATTTTTAGAGCTAGTCATTCTACAATCGCAGTCTTTCATACTCATGGGTCTCAAACTAAAACAGGGTTGTTTTTTGTTTTTCTATTCAAAATTGCAATAAGTCTTTCAATCTCATTTTCTCTTCAAATAACTTTGTCAATTTTTCATTCATTAGCCATTTGAGTTAAATCATTTGAGAAAAAATCAAGAGCTGGTGTATTTGAATTATTTTTTTTCTTTTTGTTATCTTCACTAGTTCATTTTCATCATTCTCAGAATAAATTTTCTGTTATTGCTCAGATTAATTCTCATATTGAATCATTGTCACTCTCATTGTTTTTTTGACTTATTCAATCTATACTTCATGCTTTAGAGATTTCAATTATATGTATTTCTAAATCAGTAGGATTTATTCATATATAACTTAAAAAATTAGGAAACCATGTATCATTTTGTAATATAGAAAGAAGAAAATCTTCAATACTAGCTTTTGATTTAGAGAAACTTGCAGCAATTTTTACACTTCATAGTATAACATTTTTTAAATTTTTATTCATTCAAGAATAAACTCATTTTCTATTTATTTCGCCATTAACAGCTAATCATCTTTCAATTATTTCTATTGTTAGCTTTTCGTCTATTCAATATACATCAAATAATTCTTTTATAAGTCAAGAGCTATTTTTTACAATCTCTAAAAAAAGATCTTCTATTTTTAGTTCTTTAAATCATAATTCTTTTATATTATTTTCAGCATTCACCATCGCTTTTTTGTATCAATCTGAGAAGTTATTTTGTGTCATTTATTTTTTTTAAAAGTTATAATATAAAAAGGAAAGTTAGCAAGATATAATTCTTTGCATTAATTGTATTTATTAATATGATATATTATATCAAAAAAGTTTATTATAGAAAAGTTATAGATAAAAATTATGTTCAAAACTTTATAGACTTTTTTATTATTTATCTTTTAAAATTATTATTATGTTTGGTAAAAAACTGTTATTATTGCTTGGTGGTTATGTTGTTTGAAATGTTGTTAATTCTATTTATAACAATACAAAATGAAAGGATTTAAAAAAAGAGATGAAAATAGCAAAAAAATCTTGATTTGATTCTAAGAAGGTGGTTATAAATAATTTTTTAGAAACTCATAAAAATATTCTTGATTCATTAAAAAAGGATGTTTTAACAGAAGAAAACATTGCTTTGTTTAATAAAAAGAAAGAAGATGCTTTATCTGTTATAAATGAATATAAAAAAAGTTGAGAAGAATTATTAAAAGATTTAAAATGAAAATGAAGTGATTTTGTTAATTCTGCTAAAGATGAAATTAGTGATATTTATGAGGAGAAAAAATCTAAATTTAAAAAATCTGAAATTAAATCATCTAAGAAAAATTCAAAAAAATAAGTAGTAAGAATTTTCTTTAAAAATTTTGTTTCTTGATTTTTTAAAGTTATGACTTTTTTAGTTTTTGTTATATTTTAATTTGTAATTTATAAGTTTTATGTTAAAAAAAATATTTTCTTTATTATTAGTTATTTCTATTTTGTTTTCATTTGCTCAATCAAATGCTGGCCACATGTTTAGAAATAATTGATATAACGCTCCAGTTTTGGATAATTCTTTGAAATTCAAGGCTAATATTGTTAATAAATCTGTTGAAATGAAGTGGGAGGCTTTTTCAAAAGATGAAAAGTTTAAATACTACAAAGTTGTTAAATCATCTACAAATCCTTCCCCTGTTTATCCAGATGATTGATATATAAAATATATAAGTAATATAAATGAAACAAGTTATACTGATCATAAGTTAAGTGATTGAGTAGCTTATTATAGAGTATGTGCTATTACTCATGATAAAAATAGATATTGTAGTAATGTTGTAAAAGTTTTTAATGAAAATACTTATGTTTGTACTGCTGAATATTCTCCAGTTTGTTGATATAAAAATTGAAGATATAAAACATATTCTAATAAATGTATGTTAAAAGTTGATAATGCAACTAAAAAATATTATTGAAAGTGTAGGACAAATGGTGAAATATCTAATAGTTCTTTGCCTTATAGATTAAAAATAAAAGGGAAAAAGATGGTAAACGCTTTTGTAATGAAATTAGAAAAAAAATGATACTCAAATGAAAAGAAAGCTAAAGTAATAGAAATGGTAATTGATAAATTAAATCTACTTAAAACTAAAAAACCTAAATTAAAGGAAATGGTTAATTATTTAGTTAAATTATTAAATGAGAAAAAAGCAAAATATGAAGATGATTTTTCTGAATTAGAAAAAATATTTGAAATAGAATAAATTAAAAAGCTAGGACAAAAAAAAGCTAATATTTAATTTTTTAAATATTAGCTTTTTTTGTTTTAATTTGATTTTATTGTTAGAATAACTATTATTTTTGTAAGTTTTTTAATTATTAATAAAAATTTATGTTTAAATTACCAAAATTGCCTTATGAGAAAAATGCATTAGAGCCTTACATTTCTGAAGAAACTTTGGAATATCATTATGGAAAACATAGTCAAGCATATGTTACAAAACTGAATGCTCTTACTGTTTGAAGCGACCTTGATAATAGTGATTTAGAAGATTTGATTAAAAATTCTGAGTGAGGAGTTTTTAATAATGCAGCTCAAGTTTATAACCATAGTTTCTATTGGGATTGTATGGCTCCAAATGCTTGATGAAAAGCAAATTGAGAAATAGCTAGATTAATAGATAGAGATTTCTGAGATTTCGACACGTTTAAGGAAAAATTTTCAGAATCAGCAATTAATAATTTTGGTTCATGATGGACTTGGTTAGTGAAAAATTCAGAATGAAAATTAGAAATAATAAATACTGGTAATGCTGATACAGTTATCACAACAGAAAATAAACCATTATTAGTTGTAGATGTTTGGGAACATTCTTATTATATAGATACAAGAAATGATAGAGCAAAATATTTAGAGAATTTTTGGCATTTGGTTAATTGGAGTTTTGTTAATAAAAATCTTTCAAATTAAGTGAAAATAATATAAAAAAGTTAAAATCAAAAATAGCTTGTTTTGATTTTAACTTTTTTTGAAAAGGTCTAATTTTTTTTAATTTACTATTGGCTTATTTAAAGCTTTATTTTAATAGAAATATTGCAAAATTTGTTTTAATATTCTTATATTTATTTGTTATTAAAAAATAAATATTTATATTTGTGTTTTTTACTTTTTTGGATAAACTTTCTCAAATAATTCTTTGTTTTTTAAATTAAGTAGGTTTTTATAAATATTTAGATGGTTTTTAAAAAGAAAAAAATTAGTAATGGTAAAAAACCTGGTTTTCTATCTTATTTAGTATGAATACTAGGAGTATTTGTTGTTTTTTCAGCATGAGCTTTTTTACAAAATAAGGTTACTGATATAAAATTTTTTATTTATCAAGATATTTGAGATATAACAAGAAATACTTTTGGTTCTTTAGATGATAATATAACTTCAACTTTTGATAAAGAAAAAGATAAAATTAATAATAAAATTAATTTGTTGTTAGTTTGAAGGTGATGATGAAATCATGATGCTCCAGATTTAACTGATACAATAATTGTTTCTCAAATAGATATAAAAAAGAATCTTATATCTCTTTTGTCTATCCCTAGAGATTTGTATGTAGAGTACTATGATTGAGGTTCTTGAAAAATAAATGAAATATATAGACTTGATATGAAGAGATTATGAACCAAAGATTTATGAATGAAGTCTTTAATGAATAAGGTTTGAGAAATTATATGAGAAGAAATTAATTATTATGTAAATATTGATTTTCAATGATTTATTAAACTTATTGATGCATTTTGATGAGTTGAAGTTGAAGTTCCTGAGAATTTCGTAGATTATAGATTTCCTGATTGAAAGCTTTGATATACAACTTTTGTTTTAAGAAAGTGAAAATGGGTCCTTGATTGAGAAATTGCTTTAAAGTATGCTAGAAGCAGACACTCAACAAGTGATTTTGATAGATCTGTTAGACAACAACAGATTTTAAAATCTTTAAAAAATAAAATTTCAAATAATGGTTTTTTAGAAAATGCAAGTAAGTTCAGAGAGATGTATGATTTATCCAATAAATATTTGGATACAAATTTAGATTTTAATACCATTTTGAAATTATGATTCTTTTGAAATAAAACAAAGGATTTAAAAATCTTGTCTTTTAATTTTAATGATTCATGTTTTTATTGAAGTTTAAATTGTCAAACTTGATGATTTTTGTATGTCCCTTTAAGAGATTTGTTTTGATGACTTTCAGTTCTATTACCCAACTGAGTAACTAAAATGGATTTGAATAATTATTCAGATATTCATAAGTTTACTAATATAATTTTTAGAAGGCCAGAAGTTTTTCTTGAAAATTATAAAATAAATGTATACAATTGAGCATGAGTAAATAATTTAGCTAGTGAAATATCCAGTGACATAAAAAAATATTGATTTAATATTCCTGATGAAAAATCTATATGAAATGCAGGTAGAATTTATGAAAAATCAGTTATACTTTATAATTGAATTGAAGATAATTCTAAAACTATACAAGAATTAAAAAAATTTTTTAATTGAGAATATAAAAAGGTAGAAGAAAGAAAATTTAGTTTGGATGAAGAAGTTAAAATAGAGATTGTGATTTGAAAAGATTATAAAAAGGTATTTTTATTTTAAATGGAAAATAATTATTAATTTAATAATATGTCTATTAATAGAAGATTAAGAACAAATTATACAACTAAGAAAAAATATAAAAAGAAGAAGAAAAATGGGTTTTGAATATTAAAATTTTTATTAATTTCCTTCATGTTTTTTAGTCTGTTTTCACTTTTTGCCATATTTCTTTTATATAGTAAGTATATCGCTGATTTACCTTCAATTAAGGAATTAGAAAATATGGAAATTGCTGAGGCATCAACTATTTATGACAGAAATGGTAATGAGCTTTACAAAGTATTTAAAGAAAAAAGAACATATAAAAATTTTGATAGTATAAGTCCTAATATGATTAATGCTATTGTTTCTTGAGAAGATAAAAGGTTTTTTACAAATCCTTGATATGATATGATATGACTTTTAAGAGCTGTTTTGTATAAAGTTACTTGAAAAAGTGATTGAATAAGGTGAACTTCAACAATCACTCAACAGTTAATAAGAAATACTATTATTGAGAACAGGTCTTCTTTGGAATCTTTGGATACTGCAATTTGAAGAAAAATTAAGGAAATTTATTTAGCTTATAAACTAACTAATGGTGTTTCTAAAGAAAAAATTCTTGAACTTTATTTAAATAAAATATCTTTTTGAAGTAATTCTTTTTGAATAGAGCAGGCATCAGCTACTTTTTTTTGAAAAATAGCAAAGGATTTAACTATTTATGAGTCTTCTATATTAGCTAGTTTACCAAAGTGACCAACTTATTACTCACCTTATAACCATCCAGATAGAGTAGTTTGATATCCTTATGTTTACAATAAAGATAATGAAGAAGAAATAACACAGCTTCTTACAAAAAAAACAATTTCCTTAAATAGTAGTTTATTAAAGGAATTAACAAATTTTTTGACCAACCTTAAGTGAAAAAGGCTTTCTTCAGAGAAAATAGTTATTTGTTCTTTGGATTCTGAATTTTTTAAAAGTAATTTGAGTATAGATGATGATGGTTGTAGTGTAATTGATTATTCAAAACTTCTAGACTTTCTAAATTGAATAAGAATTGAGAAGGATTGAAAATTTATTGAATATCAAACTTGAAGAAAAGATTTTATTTTGTGAAGAATGCTTGAAGATAATTATATAACTTTCGACCAATATAAAGAATCTATAATTAAATGATTTTGATACAAATTTCAAGAAGTAAAAAATAATATTAAATATCCGCATTTTGTTTTTTTTGTTAAAGAATATCTTGAAAATAAATATTGAAAAGATATTGTTGAAGAATGAGGATTAAGAATATATACTAGTTTGGATAATACTATTCAAGATAAAGCTGAAGAATTAGTACTAAAATATTCAGAAATTAATAAATGAAAATTTGATGCAGATAATGCCGCTCTTATTGCTTTGGATAACGAGACTGGTTGAATTCTTGCTATGGTTTGATGAAGGGATTATTTTGATAAAGAAAATAAATGAAATGTTAATATTATTACTTCAAAACTTCAACCGTGAAGTACATTTAAACCTTTTGTTTATTCTCTTTGATTAATTCAAGAGAATATATGAACAAAATCACCAATTTATGACCTTAAAACTACTTTTCCATGAAACTATACTCCTTCAAATTTTGATTGAAAGTTTATGTGAAAGATGAATGTCTCAACTGCTTTAAATAATTCTAGAAATATTCCAGCTATAAAAATGTATTATTTAGCTTGATGAGAAAAAAAGATAGTTGATTTTATGCGTAAATTATGAGTGAAATCCTTGAATGATAAATGATTGTATTGAGCCCCATTAGCTTTGTGAACAGGAGAAATGACACCTTTAGAATTAGCTAGAGCATATACTGTATTTGCAAATATGTGAAAACTTGTTGATATTTCACCAATATTAAAAATAGTTGATTCTAAATGAATTGTCATAGAAGACAGAACAAAAGATAATGTTGAGAAAAAACAGGTTATTACACCAGAACAATCTTATTTGATAACTTCTATTCTTACAAATACAGAAACTAGACCAAAATTCTGGAATAAATATTTATCATTAAATTGAAGAAAAGTAGCTGCTAAAACTTGAACCTCAACTAAGCAATATAAAAAATGATGAAGAAAATATATTTTTCCTAGCAATTTATGGACAGTTTGATATACTCCTCAGATTACAACTGTTGTTTGGGCTTGAAATACAGACTGAAGAGAACTTAATAATAAGTGAAATTGACTTGAATGAGCTTGACCAATTTGGAAGGATTTTATGGAATTTGTTCATAAATGAAAGGAGGCTAGAAGTTGGAACCGACCCAATTGAGTTAAAGAAATAAGTATATCATCTATATCTTGATTATTAACTCCAGAATGATTTAACTCAGATTTTATTATATCTTCATTATTTAAAAATGTTCCAACTAAATTTGATGATAGTCTAAAAGAGGTTAATGTTGATTTGCTTTGTAATTGAAAAGTTACAGAAAATACACCAAGTGAAGCAATTTGATTTAAAACATTAATAAGAGTTCATTCTATTAGACCTGAAGATCCTGCTTGGGAGAATCCAGTTTTGGCTTGGATTAATAAAAAAGATGATGAAGACGAATCAAAAAAAGCACTTCTTTCTTTTCCAAATATTGTAACTTCAATTAGTGAAGAGGTTTGTGAAAGAACATGAACTGAGAATTCAGAGATAATTATAAAATCTACAATTAAATCATGAGATACTTTTTCTATATGAACTAATTATATTCAATTAGCTTATAAATCTACAAATCCAATACAAAAGATACTAGTTTTTTTATGAAATGAGAGTGTCTATGAAATTAAAGTTCCTAATAAAACTAAATGAACTTATGAATGAAGTATTATTATTCCTAGTAATTATTCTCCAGGTGATTATGATTTAGTGTTAAAGGCAATAGATAGTAATTATTATGCTTGAAGTGATGTAAAGAAAATTAATTTAGTTTCAAAGGATACAATTCCACCTAAAATAGAAATAATTAACCCTTTAGATAAGGATATTAAGTTATATAAGTGAGATTCATTTAACCTAAGATGAAATGTTGTAGAAAACACTTTTATAAAAAGTATAAATATATATTTAGATGATAAACCTATTAAAATGTGAATAGTAGATAAAGATTTTGTTTTTATGGTAAATGAAGATTGAAATCTTGCAGTATGAAATTATACTATAAAAGTTGAAGCAATAGATTCAAACTTTAATATTTCAAAAGAAATGATTAATTTAGAAATTTTACAAAAATAATTTATTAATAAAAAAATATGACAAAAAGAACAAAGATAATCGCGACATTATGACCTTCTATAGATAATGAAGAAAAAATAATAAAAGCTTATAATGCTTGAGTTAATGTAATTAGATTTAACTTTTCACACTCAAATTACTCAGATGCCCAAAAATCTATAAATTTGATAAATAATTTGAATAATTCTTGAAAAACAAATTTGAGTCTACTTCTTGATACAAAATGACCTGAAATAAGGACTTGAAACTTAGAAAATCCTATAAAATATAAAACATGAGATGAGTTCAGAATGTATGTTTCTGACAATAAGCTTTGAGAAAAGGATTTATTTTGTGATTATAAATATTTATGTGAGGATATTGAAATTTGAAAAAAAGTTATTATTGATTCATGATTATTAGAAGTAGAAGTTTTGGAAAAGTGAAATGATTATGTTTTGGTAAAAGCATTAAATGATTCAGAAATATGATCAAGAAGGCATATAAATTTACCATGAGTAAAACTTAAAATGCCATGAGTTACTAAAAAAGATAAAGAAGATATATTATTTGCTATAAAAAATAATTTTTCATTTATAGCAGCATCTTTTATAAGAAATGCTTGAAATATATTGGAAATAAGGAAAATATTTGAGGAATACTCATGTGAGAATTGTAAGATTATATCTAAGATTGAAAATGAAGAGGCTATTGATAATATAGATGAAATTATATTAAAGTCTGATTGAATAATGATTGCAAGATGAGACTTATGAATAGAAGTTCCGATACAAAAGTTAGCTGTTTACCAGAGAGATATAATAGATAAATGTAAAAACTATGGTAAATTTGTTATAATAGCTACACATTTACTTGAAACTATGATTTCTAGTCCTTTCCCAACAAGAGCAGAAAGTTCAGATGTTTTTAACTCTATATTACAAAGTCCAGACAGTTTGATGTTATCAGGTGAAACTGCAATTTGAAGATTTCCTATAGGAGCTATAAAAATGATGAATAAAATTATTACAGAAGCAGAAAAATTTGCTGATTATGAACATAAAGATTTTTTAAATTATTGACTTAATAGTAGAGATATAGAGAAAAAACTTTTAATAAAAAGTTGAATATATATTTGAGAAAAACTCGATGTTAAATGCCTTATAATTTTTACAAAAACTTGATTGTTAGCTAAGTTAACAGCATGATTTAGACCTAGAATTCCTGTTTATGCATTCACAAATATAGAATCATCGGTTGGTATTATGAATTTATATTTTTGAATTAATGGTATTTTCTTAGATTGATGGGAATCTAATACTTCTACTTCTAGTTCTACATTGGGTAAAGCTTTGTTAAAATTAAAAGAAAAAAGTGTTATTGATAATGAAGATAAAGTTGTTGTAATTAATGATATACAAAAAAATGATGTACATATTCCTGTTATGGAGATAGTAAATGTTAAAGATTTTTTATAGAATCATGTGAAGATAATCTAAATAAAGAGCTAAATTAATCTAGCTCCTTATTTTTTAGGGAAGCTTCTTCTTTGTTGTTATCATCTATAAGTTCTTTTATGTATCAAAGAATTTTTTTCTCAATTTTTCTGCTTATGATATTTTCATCAATCCAGAAAAAGCTAATTTTAACTGTTTCTAAATCTAGTTGTGTATATTTAGTTTTGAATATATCGCTACTATTTTTATCTACATTCACAGGTCTATTTGTTAAAGACTTTAAAATTATATTATCTTTTATCTCTTTAACAATTCTGAAAATATTATAATCATTTTTTAGTGGTAATATTATATCAAAATTGTGTTCTTGTAATTCAGGTTTTTTAAAAACAGTAACTTGTTCTTTTATTAATAATATATTTGGGATATTTTCTCTTCTATTTGTTAATATTCAGTTATCATTTAAGATTCTTATTCAAGTAAATAGAGGGGTTATTCTCATTATTTTTCAAAAATCTTCTTTGTGTTTTATTACATCTCATATATTATAGTTTTTTAGTACTATTATACTTCATATAAAAGATCAAATTAGGGAAGAATTTATGTATAATAAATATCATGATATAAATAAAAGCATTATGTATAATTGCGGGAAAAAATAGAAGAAGAAACCTATTAAAGAAAGAATTATTGTTATAGTGAAGATTAAATCAAAATATACAAATATGTTTTCATATTTTTTGTCTAGTTTTCTAGATATAATTATTTTCATTAAAAAAACTAAAAATGAAGTAATTATAAATATGTATAAATATTTTAGTTTCCTTTTTCTTTCTTCTTTTTTTTCTTTTTCTTTATCTTTTTTTATATTTATATATTTAGAAAGTAGATTTGTATACTTACTATCTAATAATTGATAATTATTCAGTGAATCTTTTAAATCTAGAATAATTTTCTCTTTAAATTTTGATTGTTTTTTTAAAAAAGAATTATTTCTTAAAACTTCTTTAATTTTCTTTTGTAATTCTGAGTTTTTATCTTTTATTTTGCTAGATTTTTCTAAAAACTCATTGTTTTGTTCTATTTTCTTTTGTAAATTTGATAACTCTGAGTTTATTTTTTCTAAATATTCTTCGTCGAAACTTTTTTTTATTTCTAATTCTAATTTGAGATTCTCAATTGACTCAATATCTTTTTCTTCTTTAGTATTTTCAATTAATTTTTGTATATGTTCTTTTCTTTTTTTATAAAATCCATTTAGTATATTTTCTTCTTTTTCTTCTTCTGTTAGGGCTTTGGGTATAGGCTCTTTTATTAAACTCCCAGATCCTGAATATGTTTTTTCTATTACTTCTCATGAATTAGTTTTGTCTTCATTTCAACTTCAATATAATTCTTCTCAGAAAGAATAATTTATATTAAAGTTAAAAAAAATTAGGACAATAAGTATTATTTTTCTCATTTTTTTTTGTATATATTTTATAAGTTTGTTATATTTTAACATATTCTTTTATTTTTTGAAAAAAAATTCTTTTTGATTATAATAATTTCCATATTATTTTTTATTTAATTATTAATGGAGTCAAAAAATAAAGACAAAATTTTTTTAGAAGCTAGTAAAGATATATCATTATTAATAAGTGAGGTATCAAAAAAAATTGTTGGTCAGAAAAATATGATTAGAGATATAATAGTTGCTACTTTATGTAAGTGACATATCTTACTTGAATGAGCTCCCTGATTGGCCAAAACACAATCTGTAAACAGCATTTCTGAAGTTTTAAATCTTAAATTTAAAAGAATACAATTTACTCCTGATTTATTACCAAGTGATTTAATTTGAGCAAAAATCTATAATCCTGATACTAAGGAGTTTTCAGTTAGAAAATGACCAGTATTTTCTAACCTGATTTTAGCAGATGAAATTAATAGAGCTCCATCAAAAGTACAGTCAGCTTTACTTGAATCAATGGAAGAAAAACAAGTAACTTTATGAGATGATACATTTGTTTTGGATTCTCCATTTGTCGTATTGGCTACTCAAAATCCAATAGAACAAGAATGAACTTATAAATTACCTGAAGCTCAGCTTGATAGATTTCTGTTAAAAACAATAGTTTCATATCCTAGTCCAGACGAAGAAATAGATATTATGAAAGCTAACACTAGTTTTTGAACTATTAAATTAAATAGAATATTAACTAAGAAAAAAGTACTTGAATTACAAAAATTAGTAACAGAAGTTTATGTAGATGATCATATTTATGAATATGTGAGAGATATTATTATTTTTACAAGGGAAAGTGATAAGATAAAAAAGTATCTTTCATATTGAGCTTCTCCTAGGGCATCTATTTCTTTAATTAAGGCATCTAAAGCATTAGCTGTTATAAATTGAAGAGATCATGTTATTCCAGAAGATATTAAAGAGATGGCTAAACCGGTTTTAAGACATAGGGTGATTTTAAGTTATGAATCAATAGCAGATGAAGTGGAAGTTGATGATATTATCCAAGTTATTTTAGATACAGTAGAAATAATATAATTATGAACAAATTAAAATATCTTGAAATAAAATATAATCATCAAGTATCAAATATTTTTTTATGAAATTATAAAACAGCTTTTAGATGAAGATGAATAGAATTTAGTAATTTCAAAGCTTATGAATATTGAGATGATTCAAAAGATATAGACTGGCTAGTTTCTGCTAGAGAATGAAAAGTATTAATAAAACAATTCCAAGAAGATAGAGAATTACAGGTCTTATTTGTTTTTGATATAACAAGTAGTATGAATTTCTGATTAAAGCAAAGAAAAATAGACACTTTAATAAATACTTTTTATTTACTTTGATTATCTACTTTAAATTCTTGATGAAGTATTTGATGAATGTTTTTATGAAAAGATAAAGAAACTTTAAATTTTTGAAAATGAAAATCTAGTATTATAAGATTGTTAAATAAAATAGATTTTTTTTTGGAAAAAAATTATGAAAATGATGACGAAATTGATTTAAGTGATGTTTTAAAAAATAAAAATAAATTAATTTTTATTTTTACTGATAAAATTCAAGTTAATGAAAAACACTTTCGTATCTGCTCTCTGAAAAATGATGTTATTTATATAAATATCTTTGATAGTTTTGAAAATACTTTAAGTTGAGCTAATTGATTAGCTTGATTATCGGATACCTCAATTAATTTGGACGATGATTTGAAGAAAAATAAATATATTGACTTGAGAAGCAAGAAAATTATTAAATTTAAAAGTAAGATAAATATGCTTTGATGAAGTTATCTTTTTATCGATGAAAGTACAAATATTTATAAAAGACTTCTTAAGTTAATGAAAGAAAGACAAAGATAATTATTATATTTCTTTAAATAATTATATATGAATGATATTTTTGATATAAAATGAACTCAGAATTTTTTGTGAACAGAATTTGTATATTTGCCAGTTTTAATAATACTTTTTTTTATAGTATTTTTTATTATCTTGGATTTATATTTTTCTTCAAAAAAAGATGCAGTTAAGAAAGATAAAAAATCAAAAAAAGAAATTAGTGATGAGATAAAGTATGAAGTAATTATTGTAAATAAATTGTTTTCTTTACAAGAAAATGTAGATAAATTGGATAAAAGTAAATTTTATTTAGAGTTAAATAATATATTTAGAGATTATTTATGATATATATATAATAAAAATCTTTTAAAAAGCACTTTTGAAGAAATAAAATTAGAGTCTCTTTTATCAAAGAATAAGATTAGTAATAAATTAATATTATTATTTAGAAGAAGTTATGATATTGAGTTTTCAGATAAAAAGGATACTATTCTTAAAAGAAAGAATATTTTAAAATCATTTATAAAAATTCTTAGTGATAATTAGTTTTAATTATGGATAATATTTATATAAAATTGAAAGATTATAATATACAAAGTGCACTTGATTATGAAAATAGTGATAGACAATATTTAGCTTTAAAAAAATTGTGGAATAATTTAAAGTTAAAGGATGAAAATATCTATTTGTCTTTTATAATCACAAATTCGCTTATTTGTTATCAATTATCTTGAAAGTGAGAAGATTATTGGGAAGAATTCTCTCGTAAACTTTTATTTTATCTGAATTCTTGAGAAAGAGATTTGTTAAATTTTTTTAAACTATTTTTGCCAAATTCAAAAAATAATAAAAGGTTTGTTAATGTGAAAATAAATAGAATTAATAAATTAACTTCTTTTTTTGAAAAATTTAAATCTAATGAGCTTTATTATTATGAAAATATGAATGAATTAGTTTTAGAAATTGCTAGAGCAATGAAGCAAAAAGTTAATGCAAAGACTGTAGTTTTTGCTGTGAAGATGTTTAGTTACTGAGCTAGAAATTGTTTCTGAAAAATAATTTGTTTTCCTTTTGAGATATCTATACCAATTGATTCTAGATTGATAAAAGTATATGAAAAATATTGAAATAAAGATGAAAAAATAGAAACTTTTTATTCAAGGATATCTAATAAATTAAAAATCCCTGAGTTACATTTAGATGCTATAATATGGAATAAAAAAGACTTATGTTAAATAATTTTGGTTTTACATCACCTGAATATTTTTTATTAATAATACCTTTTTTATTATTTTTAGTATTTGTTTATAAAAATGATAAAAAAGATGTTAGTTTTTTGTTTTTAAAAGATTTAAAAAGTATTTATCCTTGAGATAGCTATTTTTATAAAATTAAATATTTATTAATATTTGTAATATTTGTTTTATTTTTAATTATTATATCAAATCCTGTAAAAGAATATAAAAAAGAAGTTGTAAAGAAGTATTGAATAGATATTGAAATAATACTTGATATCAGTCCTTCTATGATGTACAATGATTTAAATCCTAATAGGTTAGAAGTTGCAAAAGATGTTATAATTAATTTTCTTGATAAAATTGAGGCTGATAGAGTATGAGTAATTGTGTTTGCTTGAAAACCTTTTACTTCTATACCTTTGACTTATGATTATAATTTTTTAAAAGAAGTTATAAATAAAATAGATATTAATGTTATTAATCAGAGAAAAGAAGGTCTTTCTGGTACTGCAATATGAGATGCTTTAGTCCTTGGAAATTCTTCTTTGAAATCAGAAAAAGATAGAGAAAAAGTTATAATTTTGTTAACTGATTGAAAAGCAAATCAATGACTAGAACCATTAATAGCTTCAAAGCTTCTAAAAGAGAATAATATAAAAGTTTATTCTGTATGAATATGAAGAAAAAAGAATTATGGTAGTTTTACTAGTGATTTGTGAGTTGATGAAGAAACTTTAAAGAGAATTTCAAAAGAAACTTCTTGAAAGTATTTTGGAGCTAATACAAATAAAACTTTTAGAGATATATTTGATGAGATTTCTTTGTTAGAAAAAACAGAAATAGAAACAGAAGTTATAAAAGAACAAGAAGCTAAAGATGATATATTTTTATATTTTCTTATTTTTAGTATTATATTATTAAGTATTTTTATATATAAAAAATGATAATGGGTTTTACTAATATTAATACATACTCAATTTTGATTTTTTCAATATCTTTTTTATTGGCAGCTTTTTTGATTTATAAATATTCAAAGAAGGTCAAATCAAATTTATTATTATCTAAAGAAATAAAAGAAAATAAAATATCTTGATTTCTTTTATTAATTCTCTCTCTTTTATTTTTAGTAATTAATGTCTTATGAATAAAGTGAGATTCTACTGACTGAAAACAGTCTTGAGGTTCTAATATACTTTTTCTTTTAGATGTTAGTAAAAGTATGAATGTGAAAGATGTTTATTATAATTCTAGTAATATTTCTAGAATTGAGCTTAGTAAAAAGTTTATATTAGATTATATATCTAAAAATCCAAATAATAACTACTGATTATCGGTTTTTGCATGAGAATATATTCGTATTTTACCTTTTACTAAAGATTATAGTATTTTTGAAACATTTTTATTATGAGTTGATGAAAATAATGTAACAAAGTTTTGATCAAAATACGAAAATGCTGTAAATAATTCACTTTCTGCTTTTGATGGAAGCGATGAAAAATGATTTGTGATATTATTAACTGATATATCAGATGATATAAATGATTTTAAGATAGAAAAAAATAATAATATATCATTTTTTATTGTATGAGTTTGAAGCGAAACTTGATGATATATACCCATTTGAAGAGATTTTGTTTGAAATATAAGATATAAATTTTATAATTGAAAAAGAGTTTTAAGTTCTATTAATATTAATAGTATTAATAAGTTATCAAATATATTAGAATCGGAAAATATTATTTTAAATGACTTTAAAGATTTTTGAGATATAATTTCTCTAATAAATGATAAGTTTGGAATTACTTTTGATAATGTAAGTTTGGATGATAAATTTGATAATACTAGAATTATTTTAATATTATCTTTATTTTTATTTGTATTTAGCATTTTTTATTTATGAAGAAAAAAATAGTTTACATACTTTTATTTTTGTTACTTTTTTTATGATTTTTTAATTACAGATTTTTTTTGTGAAACTATTATAATTTTATTTGAAATATTTTTTATGATGATTGAAAATATTCTCATTCATTAACTTATCATAAAAAAGCATCTAATTATATTAAATCTTCCAAAGTTTTTTATAATATATGAAATGATTATTACAAAATATGAGATTATGATAATTCTTTGGAATATTATAATAATATACCTGATAATGATTTGGATGAATTTTCTAAGTTATATAATTTATGAAATATTTTTTATAGATTGTGAGAGAAATATCTTGATAATAGCTTAGAATTATGGACTAAATCAGTTGAGTACTATGATAAAGCATTATCAATTAAAGAAAATAAAGAAGCTAGAATGAATTATGAATATGTTCTTAATAAAATTAATAGTTTAAAAAAAGAGAAAGAATTAGAAGAAAATAAAAATGACACGCAAAATAAACAAAAAGAAGAAAAAGATGAAGAAGTCAAAAAAAGTGATGAAAATCAGGAAAACAATAAAGAAAATTCTGAGAAAGATTCTCAGAATAATGAAAATCAAGAAGATAAAAAAGATAATCAAAAAAGTTGAAGTTGAGCTGGTAGTCAAAGTTTAGATCAAAAAGAAGAAAAGGATGAAAATAAGGAAAATAAAATAGATTCTAATCTAGAAAATTCTGAACTAACAGATAGAGAGAAGGAAGAGTTATTGAATTATGAAAAGTTTTTAAGAGCTGTTGAGAAAAATAATCAAACTTCTTTTAATAAAAAAAGACAAGATAGTAATCAGTCTTTTGATGATTTTTTTGACTTTTATTTTAATAACTGATGAGAAAAAGATTGGTAAAAATTAGCTAAAAGAGGCTCTCTAACATAACTTATTCAAAGTTAACTTTTACAAAAAATGGAGTCCTATTTCATAAATAGGACTCCATTTTTTAGGATAGTAAATTTTACTTCATTTTTTACATTAATCCTGGTACTCATCATCCATTTGGCATATTCATTCACATTTGTCCCATAACTCATTGCATTTTTTCTGCTGCTACTTCTTGAGCTCTTTTCATTCATTTATTTATAGTTTCAGTTATAGCTTTTTCTAACATCTCTTTTTGTTCTTTATTTAAACCTGGAATTAATTTATCTGTTTCAAATTCTGACTTTTCTGCTTTCATTTCTCAATTAACAGTAATAACAAGTCAATCAATTTCAGATTCTATTAAAGTGTTTTCAAGCTCTTTTTTTACTTTCATTGCTTCTTGTTGTAATTTCATCATTTTTTTAGCATCTCAAAAATCCATATTTAAAAAATTTATAAATTAAAATTCGTTTTTTTAGTTTAGTTTATTTTTATTTTTTTGCAAATAAAAATGTAATATGTTATTATTAAGTATGTTTAATATATTATAATAATATAAATTATGTGAAATCCAGTACAAAATGATGATGAAATAATTATTTTATCTGATGATAATGATTCTTCAACTTTACCTGAATTAGAATTTGCAGATAAAGAAAATGAAAGTTCGTCTAATAAAGAAGAAAAAAGTGATATTACACTTGATTTAAAACCATCTGATGAGGGTCATGAAGATAAAGAATTAAATGAAAAAGTAGATTTAGGCTTAAATAAAAACAAGTGAGAAGATGATTTATGATTAGATTTAGATTTACAAAATAATGATAATAAATCAAGTGAGGAGAAAATATTAAGTTTAAAAGAAGAAGATACTGAGGAAGAAGTAAAGATAAAAGATTCAGATTCAACAGATGCTGATTCTATTTCATTTGACTTTTGATGAGATGAACAATCTACTAAATCTGATGAAGTTGAAAAAGAAAGTAAATCATTAGATTTGATTATTGATTGAACTATTTTGCAGTTAAATGAAAGGAAAAAGGTTCTAGAATGAAAGAAAAATAGTAATTTAGAAGAGGAAGAATTTCGTAATTCTGAAATAAATAGACTTAATTCAGAGATAAAAGATTTAAAATCTAAAAGAGATTTAATTGAGTCAGAAATTAAACAAATAGATAAAAATGTTGTTTCTCTTTGAGATATGAAAATATCTACTAAACCTAAGTAGTAAAAAAATATTATTAATAATAATTTATTAAATTATGACAGATGAGAATATTCTTTCCATATTAAGATACGCTAATAGTATTTGAGCTTCTGATATTCATTTTTCTGAAGATAAAAATATAGTATTTAGAGTGTATTGAAAATTGCAGCCTTTAGAAAAAGCATGAACATTAACTAGACAAGATATGAGGAATATTTTATCTTTTGTGTTTAAAAAAGACGAGAAAATTATACTAGATTTTTATAAGAGTAAAGATTATGATTTTGCTTTTGTTTCTCAAGATTGAGTTCCATTTAGATGTAATGCTTTTTACAGATTATGAAGATTATCTCTTGTTATGAGGCTTATCTTATCAGAAGCTAGTACTATGGAAGAGCTTAAATTACCTCAATCTGCTAAGAAGTTTACAAAAGCAAAGCAATGATTAATTTTGATTACTGGTCCTACAGGTTCTGGTAAATCAACGACAATGGTTTCTATATTAGATGAAATTAATAAACAAAGATGAGAACATATAATAACTATCGAAGATCCAATAGAGTTTATATTTAAAGATAAAAAATCAGTATTCTCTCAAAGGGAGGTATGAACTGATACTTCAAGTTTTGCTAAAGCATTAAAAGCATCAATGAGAGAAGATCCTGATATTATAATGGTGTGAGAGATTAGGGATAAGGATACTGTTGAGGCTGCTATGGAGCTAGCAGAAACAGGTCATTTAGTTTTCTCTACACTTCATACATCAGGTAGTGTTTCTACAATTACTAGATTACTTAGTTTTTTCCCGCCAGATATGCAGAATTCAGTTAGAGAGAAATTATCAGAGTCTTTATTTTGAGTATTGTCTCAAAGGCTTATTCCAACGCCTGATAGAAAGTGAAGAGTTTGAATATTTGAGATTATGATGATGACTCCATGAATAAGAAGTTTGGTAAGGGAATGAAAGTTGGTACAAATAAATTCAAACATTGAAACTTGAAAAAGAGATGGTATGATACTTATGAAAGAATATGCAGATGAACAAGCTCAACAATGATTTATTAACACAGAAGATTATATAAACTACTTTAAAGATGATATGGAAAATAATAAATAATAAAATCTTATTAATAGCAAAAGAAACTTAAATTGATTTTCAATTTAAGTTTCTTTGACAAATAAAAACTTTTATTTAACATGTTTTATGTTTATTTTTTAATTATTAAAATAAAATAATGGATAAAATAGAAGTTACATGTAGTTCAGTGGAGACAGCTATTACTAAAAAGGCATCTAATATTTTTTTAAGGCATCTGTTAAACTCTTTGGATTTGGATAATGTAGATGATATTATGAAAATTTATAATAAATTGAAATCATTTAGATCAGTGTCTTTAGATGAATCAGAATTATTATATGGTGTTGTTAAAAGCAAAGATTTTAAGAAAATGTATAATAATGAGAGTGATGGTAAACTAAAATTTTCTAGAAACAATGAAAAAAGATTTTCTTATTCTAATTTTTTAATCTCTTTAACAAAATTAATTACCATTTGAGATATCCAACATTTATTAATAAAGAATTCTGAACTTGAATATTGATGAAATTTATATAGAAGAATTATTTATTTTAATAACTCTAAAGAAAAACAAAAGTTTTGTCAAGTGATCAATGATGATAAAAACTTTTTAACGGCAATTGATTTAAAAACTTGAAAAACATTTGTACTTGATAAATTATCTAATGAGATTGTTTTGATTTCAAAGGATGATATATTACTTAATCATGTTTATGATAGGGTATTATTACCTGATACATTTTTCTATGCTGAAACATGAGATAGTAACACAAAAAATATTATATTTCCTTGATGAAGTATAGAATTTTCAAAAAATTCGTATGTATATGTTTGATTATATGCTTTATATGTATTTGATACTGATAGGTGAATACTAACAAAAATTGAAAAGAAAAATTATGATATTCAAGAAAGAGATGTCAGTTTTATAGATAAGATAATTCCTAAATGACAAATGATTGTTACTTTTCTACATCATCTGGATGATGAAACTAAAGAAATAACTGATGAAGAGGTTTTATCTGATGAAATACTTAATGATTGAAAAAAACCTAAAAATTTAGCAAAAACTGATTTATTTAACTTAGAATTAAATAAAAATATTATTGAAAATATCAGTGAAGAATATATATATACAAATTGATGAAATTATATTATATGTGCTTCTTCTGATTTAGGTACTATTTATCTTGTAGATGCGAAATCTGGGGATGTAACTAGTTTCTCATCTGATGAATTTCTGCAAAAAAAAGATAAGTTTAATGACAAATCATGGAAATATATAATAAGTGATATTAAGAAACAGTTTAGTTAAAATTTTTATTTAAGGAGAATAAATAGTTTTGTGTAAATAGAAATTTTAAATACAAATAAAAGTAATTAGTTTTTTCTAAATTACTTTTATTTTTTGAAAAAATAATATATTTTAACTATTTCAGCAATATTTTTCTCTTTATTAATTTTTATAGTATTTACATTTATTTTTATTCATAATATCTCTGTTAATACTTTTCAGTATTTTATAAAAAATTCTGGTTTGTCTTCATTAATTGTAATTTCACTAGGAATATATCATAAGTTATTAATTATATAATTAATAAGTGCTTTAACCTTTTCTTTTCATGACTCAACGATTATTGTTGGGACTTCAAACATTCAAGAATATTGCAATTTTAGTTTTTGTAATGTATCAATTCATGCAGTTATTATTACACTAGTTAAATTTGGTTTTTTAATTACAAAATTATCTATATTTCAAATATGTCATAATATATTTTTTCAATTAGATCTTCAATAATATTTTTTTACATATTTTTCAAGGGCTTCAATCTTTTCTTTGTCTGAAAGTTTTTTAACTTTTTCTCTTATTTTATCAGTAATTTTCTCTTTATAATTATTATGAATTAATCATGAGTAAATTGCTATGATATAATAATATCAGTCAATTCATCTATTATTTTTTATTCATTCATCTTTTAAGGGCATTCTTCTTGAATAAAGCGTATCATCAAAATCATTTACATATAAAGGTTTTCATAGTGTTAGCTTTTTAATTAATACTAAATCTTCATCAGCAAATATATCAGCAACTTGTGCATTAATTTTTATGTTATTATTCTTGTTTAAGTTCATTAGTAAAATTTAGAGAGTACTATTTTTTAAGCTTTATATTTACCTTTAACTCCTCAACCTCAATATTTTTATCTAAATCAGCATTCATTAAATCATTTTTAATAGTTGATAGAGTTTCAGTTTCTATATAATTTTTGAATACATTTAATACCTCACAAGCTCAAGAAATAGAGACTTTTATTCTATCATCAACTTGATAATTAGCTTCTTTTCTAGCTTCTTGAATATGTCTAACTATATCTCTTGCAAATCATTCTTTTTCAAGTTCAGGAGTTATTTTTGTATCCATAGAAATTACCATTCAGAAATCAGCTTCTATCTCAGCATTTTCATCTGCTTTTACATATTCAAGTTCAAAGTCTCACTTTTCAAGAATAAAATCTTTGGTTCCCTCTCCTTTTAGGGGAGGGTTAGGAAGGGGTATCAAAACACTTCCATCTTTTAGTTCTTCAAAATTTCAAGCTTTTGCCTCAGTCATTATAAACTTCACATCTTTTCAGAATTTTGGTCAGATAGCTCTACCATTTGGTTTACAGATTTTTTTAGCTAAGCTTTCTCATTCTACAACTATTATTTCTTTTACATTTAGCTCTTCTTTAAGTATTTCTTCATAAAAATTGCTAAATTTTTCTGTTACAGTTAATGAAGAGAGTGGTTGTCTTACTCTGATTTTTCTATTTGCTCTGAAAGCAAGTCCAAGAGT
>PDWI01001077.1_pt1 | contig 50070 bp, 49 predicted proteins | sample 1430891 | NCBI WGS metagenome assembly PDWI01 (sample SAMN01162508, study PRJNA174530) | Oral metagenome, whole genome shotgun sequencing project. | biome: Marine environment; feature: Marine mammal; material: Swab sample of the gingival sulcus; isolation source: swab sample of gingival sulcus...
AAGACCTGTTTTAAAGATTTTACAAACCTTTATTAACAAGTCTTTTAGTGTTTTTTCTATTTTTCATAAAATTGGTGCATTTACTTTTTCAATTTACGAGAAGTTTTATCCTATCAGTTCTTACGTATCTTTCGAACTATTTTTTTTATTAATAAAAATAGAAGCCCTACTATAAATACATAAACAGAAATGAAAAGAGCAGCAAACCACGAAGGAAGATCACCTCCCAAAACAGGTTCTCTTCCCATTTCATATATCTTGCTTGGATGATATATCATAATTAATAAAAATAATATAGGTATTCCTAAGGCTAATGTTCTTATTTTCTCTATACAATAAAGTGTTCCTATAGCACTTACAGCAAAGCCAGCAATAAGTATCACAAAATACCACCATTTAAATCATAAGCTATTCTTTGGGATACAATTGGCGTAATAATAAATAAAATAAGATAAATTAATAGTTGAATGATAAAAATAGATTTAATGTTTTTCATACATTTTTTCCTTTCAATTCTTACTCGTCCGCTTCCTTTTTTATATTAGAAAGTACATCTATCCCTAAACTTTTTAAAAAGGCATCTAAATCAACTACCAAATATAATCCACCTTTATTTATTGTAGTAGAAATCACCTGCTTTTCTTCATCTATAATTGTGTCAAAAACTTCTAAATCCTCTTCAAAATGAACAATTACTAAATTTTTCATATCCCCTTTATATTTTTCTTTATAATAAAAACTTAAAGTAAGTGGATGATTATACTTCGTCGTTATTTCAAGTTTGTCACTACTAACAGCTCTATTATTTTCTAAAACAAAGGATTCCGATTCTTCAATAAATACATTTTTTGATATATTTCCTTCTACCTTTCCTGAAATGCTAGGTTTAAGCCAGTTATCACTTTCTAAAATTATTTCAGATATAGCAGAGTCATCTATTGTTTGCTCAACTCTAACAGTACTATCTAATCTCTTTCCATCTGTTTTTTCTTTCAGAGGATCAAAACCTAATTTAAGTTCATCGCCATCTTCTAATCCATCCCCATCTGTATCAGGATTTACTGGATTCAGTTTATAGGTATATACTTCATCATAATCATTTATATCATCACGATCTGTATCTTTTATATTAGGTCTAGTTCCTATATCCTGCTCTTTTATATTCGTCAGTCCATCTTCATCATAATCTTCATCCGCATCACTAATACCATCTTCATCACTATCTTTTTTTAGCGGATCAGTGTCTAAATATTTAAGTTCAAAATAATCTAAAAGGCCATCTCCATCATTATCTTTTTTATTACGATTAAGTCCTAATAAAGATTTTGTTTCATTCGAAACTTCACCTTCCTTAAGCTCAATAAATTCAGCTTTTATTTCAACAGAATGATTCGGCATAGTAAACTTAGAAAAATAACATTCTTCATCTTCAAACTTTCCTCCACTGTTAGAAATCCACTTATTAAAGGTATATCCTTCCTCCGCTTTAGCAAAGAGCTGAATTTCTATTCCTTCCACATAGTCATCCATCTCTCCGCCCATTAGCTCACCATAATTATCTTCCTTCAGTCCACCTACACTAGATATCACTTCTCCATGTTCCGATGGAAGCATTTTAAAAGGATATCTCTCTATATTATCTAATATAATATTCATACAGAATCGTTTAAATATTGTTGCTATTTCCGCTCTTGTTGCATTTCCTTTTGGAGCAAGCTGATCTTTCTTTTTCCCTCTTACTAATCCTACTTTATTCGCCCACTCTACGGATTCAAGAGCATAATCACTTACTGCATTATAATCTTTATAATGAGATAAATCCATTTTCTGATCCACCTTATAATTTTTATATAAAGAATAATTATAAAGTATCTTGCAGAGTTCTTCTCTTGTAATATATTTATTTGGTTTAAAGGTATTATCTTTATAGCCATTTACTATATGATTAGTACTTGCCCATATTACAGCATCATTATACCAATTCTCACTGCTTACATCAGAAAAAATATTTTCTCTTTCTACCTCTTTCAAACCATCCAATCGATAAAGAATCGTCACTATCATCGCACGAGTTGTCAGTTCATTTGGAACAAATTTATGTTCTGAAAGACCATTCATAATATTATTTTCATAAACAAATACCACTGAATCATAAAACCAATCTGTTTTTACTACATCTGAAAAAATTTCATCCGAATCCTCTATTTCATCTGAAAAAGATATACAAGTTAAACTATTAGAAACTAATAAAATAGAAATTATTAAACAAAAAATTTTCTTCATCATATCATCTCCTTTTTTATAGTATATCGTCTTTTAATTTATTTTTAAACATAACACCGTATATAATAAAAGTTTTTTTATGCTGTATTTTTTTGAAAAAAAAATAGAAGGTTTCCCTTCTACTTTTAATCTTCTAATATTTTCTCTATTTCCTTTTCAATAGGATCTGTAGATTTATTGTTTTTCTGCTCCTTCTTAAGAGATTCAATAACCTCTTTTTCTCTTTGAGCATTTTCTTCTTGACGTTTTTTATCTTCTTCTAGCTTTTCTTTTAGATGAGTTCTTCTCTCTACTAAAGCATCAAACCCTTCTTCCAGTAATGTTCTAAAATCTTCTCCATCAATCGTTTCATATTCTAAAAGTGCCTTAGCGATATCATGAAGTTTATCAATATTTTCAGTCAGTAAAGTCTCTGCATCATTATATGCACTATCTACTAAGTTTCTTACCTCTCTATCGATTTCAGAAGCCACATGTTCTGAATAATTCTGTCTAGAAGTCATATCCCTACCTAAGAATACTTCATCATTTGTATCAAATGCCATCGATGGTAAATTATCAGAAAAAGCATATTTTTCAATCATTGCTCTAGCAATATTAGTAACTCTCTTTAAGTCTCCACTTGCACCACTACTGATATCATCTAAGATAATCTTTTCAGCTACACGACCACCTAAACTAATGATAATATCATTATACATTGTTTTTTTCGTCTGGAACTGACCATCATCATCTGGAAGCTGAAGTGTAAATCCACCTGCTCTACCCCTAGGAATAATCGTCACTTGATGTACTGGATCCGTATCAGGAAGTAAGTATGCAAGAAGCGCATGACCCCCTTCATGATAAGCAGTTAAATTCTTTTCTTTATCAGAAACAACTCTTGATTTCTTTTGAACACCTACTAAAATCTTAATCTTAGCTTCTTCAATCGTTTCCATTCTAATTGTTCTCTCTTTTTTTCTACCTGTTAAAAGAGCTGCTTCATTCATTAAGTTTTCTAAATCAGCAGGAGTAAATCCTGTTGTTCCTTTTGCAATAACACTTAAATCTACATCATCTGCAAGAGGCTTTTTCTTTGTATGTACCTTTAAGATATCTTCTCTTTCACCAACATCTGGTCTACCAATAATAAGCTCTCTATCAAAACGTCCTGCTCTTAAAAGCGCTGGATCTAAAATATCTGGTCTATTTGTAGCTGCCATTACAATAACACCTTCATTAATACTAAAACCATCCATTTCAATCAGAAGCTGGTTAAGCGTTTGCTCTCTCTCATCATGACCACCGCCAAGACCTGCACCACGCTTTCTACCTACCGCATCAATCTCATCGATAAATATAATACACGGTGCATTCTTCTTTGCTGTTTCAAATAAATCTCTAACTCTTGAAGCTCCCACACCAACGAACATTTCAACAAAATCAGAACCACTCATATTATAAAATGGCACGCCTGCTTCTCCTGCAACCGCTCTTGACAAATACGTTTTCCCTGTCCCTGGAGGGCCTACAAGAAGGATACCAGTTGGAATTCTAGCTCCTATTTCAATAAATTTTTTCGGATTCTTTAAAAAGTCTACAACTTCTTCCATCTCTTCTTTTTCTTCTGTAAGACCTGCTACCTCTTTAAAGGTAATCATTTTATTCTCTTCTGGCTTTACAAGTTTTGCCTTTGATTTTCCAAAAGACATCGCTTTTCCGCCACCTGCAGAACTCTGCATAAATTTCATCCATATAAAGATGAATAATCCAAATATAACAATATATATAAATATATTGAAGAAACCTGAAAATGGAGATATGGGTTCAAATTCTACTTCTAATGTATCATCTTCTGCTATCAAATCATGTGTTAGTTTTGATAATTCTTCATTTCTTTTAATTGAACCATATACTTTAAAAGCTGTTCCATCTTTTAATATCCCATATATATAGCCATCTTGATTTTCAGATAAATTACTTACTCTTTCATTTTTTAGTTCCCTAATTAATCGATCATATGTAAACTTATTTTGTTCTTTTGTATTCAATCCTCTAAAAGCAAATAACGCAACAGATGTGATTAATACTATAATTAAAATATTTTTTATTTTATTATTTCTACTACTCATTTATCCCCCTTATAATAGAACATTTTTATTTTAACACATATTTTTTTAGCTAACAATATGTTTATAAATATCTAATATTTAATCAACCTAAATGATAGTTTATTCTTTGTATCCTTTGTAACTTTATACTCATCACTCATTTTATATCCTACAATCCATACAATATTATCATCGTCACATAATAACAGTATTTTATCTCTTTGATTAGAAGGAATTTTCATATCAATAAAATAATTTTTTAATTTTTTATGTCCATTCATCCCTAGTGGTTTAAATTTATCCCCATTCTGTCTAGTCCTTATATATAATCGACCTTTTATTTTATCTTTATCAATAACTAGAGTATTTTCATCTCTATATTCTACATTATCTACTATTTTAAGTTCTACATTATGATGAATAAAAGAACCTGTAAACAATGTCTTTTCAATAGAAAAATCTTCTTTTTTATAAAATAACAATTTATCATAACTTATTTCAAATACAATGTCTTTTATAATTATTTTCTTCCCATGAGTATGATTTCTGATAAGACTGATAATATCCAAAATATTTTTGGAAGAAACCTCTTTTAAATCCTCCATATCTTCTATAATCTTTCTTATAATTCTTGAAAGAATAGCATCTTCTAAAGATAAATCAGAAAGAAAAATATAATCTTCTTTTACAATGGACTGATAGATTTTATCTACATAATTAGAAATAAATTTTACATCTTCAATAAAAAGTTTATTTGTCTCATAAAGCGTATGGATAATATTTTTATTAAAATTTTCTTCAATATAAGGTATGAGTTCAAGCCTTATTTTATTTCTCGTATAATCGGTTTCAAAATTTGTATGATCTGTCATAAAAGGAATATGTTCTTTTTCTAAATAAGATTCAATATCCTTTCTTTCAATATCTAAAATAGGTCTTATAATATAATCTCTTTTATACTTAATAGCAGTCATTCCTTCCAGTCCAGAGCCTCTAAACAGCCTCATAAACATCGTTTCTATTTGATCATTTTTATTCTGAGCAATACAGATTTTATTAGAGGAAGTCTCTTTTAATACCTTATCAAAACAATCATATCTTATTTTTCTACTACCTTCTTCAAAACTCATCTTATGCTCATTAGCATATGTAAGAGCATCTATTCTAAAAATATACGATTTTATTTTTAATTCTTTGCAAATTTTTTTTACATAGTCTTCATCTCTATCGGCAAGTTCTTTTCGATATAAATGATTAATATGACATACTGTAAGCTCTATGTTTAGCTCCTCTTTTAAAGAATGAAGAATATACAGCATAGCAACAGAATCAGCTCCACCTGATACGCCTAGTACCAATCGATCATTCTTTTCAATCAGCTTATGCTCTTTTATTGTTTTTAGCACTCTATCTTTCATAAACACCTACTTCTCATACATAGTAAAAAAACGATGTATAAATACACCGCCCTTTTATTGGTGCCGAGGACCGGAATCGAACCGGTACGATCGCAATGATCGCAGGATTTTAAGTCCCACCTCGGCTTAATTCTGTGATGAAACTAATATAGATATTAATACATAATGACCTGTTTGTCAATATGTTTTTTGAAAAAAAATAAAAAAATTAAAAGTCTAAAAGCCAATGATTAAAAGGCTTTCAGACTGTTAAATTTATTTAACAACTTGAACATGTGGATAAGGAATATTAATATTATTCTTATCAAGTTCTTCTTTCATTTGTTCCATAAGTTCAAAGTAAACTGTCCAGTAATCAGCCGACTCTACCCATACTCTAAGCGCAAAGTTTACTGAACTATCTGCAAGTTCTGAAACACCTACAAATACAGCTGGATCTTTAAGTACTTTTTCATGGCTACTTGCAACTCTTACAAGAAGTTCTTTTACTTCTTTAATATCCGCTTCATAACCTACACCAAATGTAAAGTCCACTCTTCTTGTTTTCTCTACAGAATAGTTTACAATATTTGTTCCTAGAATATTTCCATTTGGAATGATAATTACTTTATTATCTACTGTATTAAGGATTGTTGAAAATATTTCTAGTTGCTTAACAGTTCCAGTTAAGCCATTTAATTCTACAAAATCACCAATTTTATAAGGCTTTAATATAATAAGTATTACACCAGCTGCAAAATTTGATAATGTTCCTTGAAGCGCCATACCAAGTGCAAAACCTACAGCTCCAAGCACTACAGCAAATGATGTGATATCAATACCAACCGTTTGACAGAGACCTAATATCAATAGTACTTTTAATCCTATATTAAGTAATGATGTTACAAATTTAATTAATGTCTTATCTAAATTCTTTTTAGACATTAATACATCTACCTTATCAACCACCTTTTTAATAATTTTAAAACCAATTACTAATACGACTAATGCAACAATAACTTTAATACCAACTGCTGCAATCATCGAAAAAATATTACTCCAATTCATACATTTTCCTCCTCATTTATATACTTACTATTAATTCTATACTAAATAAGTCATAAATGCAAATATATTAAGTTTACTTAAGTATTATAAAATTATTTGCAACTGGTCTTTCTTTTCCATCAGACGGTTTATTAAGAAGTTTATTTTTAAAATACATTGCTGTAGAACCACCACCATCTAAATTATAAGCATCCTTTACCCCAAGTTTTAAGAGTTTATCTTGAAGCCTTTCAAGCGTAATCCCCTTAGAATATTCACCTTGCCTTCCATCTACTACAATAAGGATTAAATCATCATTCGCATACTGCCCTATAATCGTTCTAGGATGCCTTGCTCTTTTCCATGCACTAGGAAGAGGAATCTTCTGACCATGTTGAATAAGAATTGGTATAAAACTAGCTCCTTGATAAGCATTTAATTTATCTACATCCTTTTGATTGTTTGGTATACTTCCAACTAAATCTCCTCTTTTATTTATTCCAACAAAAAACAAATCTTCATTTTGTTTCTTTTTAAATTCTTCCACTACAACACCATCTACAATAGCACCACCTACCATAGAAGATATTCCTGTACCATCTTCCTTTTTAGAAGCCCCAAAACCACCACCATTAATAGCAAGTACAGCTCCTGTTCTTATAGCTGCTTCTGACGTTGTTTCTAATTTATTTTTTTCTCCTTTAGCCAGAGATAATTTAAACACATCTGGATTAAATAATTTCACTTTTGCAATATAACCTCTATAACCGAGTTCTTTTAATTCAAAAATCTTAATTTCAACATTGTCACTTAAATAAAAATCAATATACTTACCCAGTGCTCTTGTAATCCTCTGTTCATAAATATCTTCTGATAATGTCTTTTGTTCTTTACTCGATGAAATGGAAGAATCTACTGTTTTAGAAAACTCTTTATAAAATGTATTAAATTCAAAAACGGTATTTTGAATATTAATCATTTTCTGCACTAGATCTTTTATATCAATTGCAGGCTTATGAATACTCATTTCTCCTATCGATAATTCTTTATACTTTATTTCTTCTGAATAAACTGAAAATTTATTAATATCTAAATTTTCCGTATAAGAATATACAAGAAATAAAAACACTAAAAAAGGGATGATAAGGAAGACTAAAAAAACTGAAAATTTATTCACTAGGTGCCTCCAATAGCATTTTTAAGCTCTTTTTCATCTCAGAAAGTCTTTTATCCAGCGTATTTATTTTCTTACCGAGTTCTAGCTGAACACTCGCTGAACCAGCAACAGCTGCATTAATACTTTCAATACTTCCTTCGAGTACTTTTACTTCTGAACTAAACGCATCGATATCATCATTTAAATTTACAATGGTATCTTTTAAATCCGTTATTCTCGTATTGAGCTTATCAATTCTTTCATTTAAGGTTTTATTTTCTTCTATTAATTTCATTTGATCCTGCTGCGCACGAATCTCTATATCATTTATTTTATTTTCAATGTATTTTTTTCCAAGTTCTATACTAAAATAAACAATAAGCCCCCATAAAGCAATCATCAGTATAATGATTACTATATTTTTTATTATCGCATTTCTTTTTGCTTTATCCATTAGACCTCCAATAGATATTCAAAGGTTAAAAGAGAAGTATAATGATCTTCTTTCACTATTTCTTTAAAGCCCATATGCTTAAAATAGGATGACTCCTTATCTCTAACAGCTTTTATATAATCTACTCTTTCTGCATCTTTTAAATAGTTTAAAAGCTCTCTTGATATCCCTTTCTTTCTAAACTCTTCATCTACTGCTAAATTAATAATCTCAACAAAGGTATTATCTACTCTTCGAACGCCACATAGCGCAATAATTTTATCTTCTTTTTGATAAAGATATAATCTACCTTGCTCTTTTGAATAAACACCTTCTGCTAAAGATTTAATTCTACCTTCCTCTTTATTAAATAAATTCATTTTTATTAAATCTTTTATTTCTTTACGCTCTAATATTTCCTTATAATCTTCTAATTTATATATCATTTTAACCTCTTCTTTTACTCTTATTTATAACAATGCCATTGTATCATATTTGTAATATTTTTAATACTTATTTTCACTTAATAAAAGATTAAATTTTAAAAAAGTATTTACATAAACCGCTTATAGTAAAATAAATATTGCTGAACAATACCAGCATCCACCGGAAATTTACGTTCTATAAACTCCTTATAATTATCTTTCACGCCATAATCTTCTAATAGAATTTTTTTAACCCATGTATCAATCGGAAAACACTCTGTTCGTCCATAGGAAAAAAGAAGTATGCAGTTTGCTACTTTTTCTCCTACTCCCTTTAAACTCATCAGCTTTTTTCTAAGATCATCTGTTTCAAGCTCTTCAAGTGCATCTAAATCAAATCCATTTAATACAGCCTCCACTGCAGAATATAAATACTTATCTCTATAACCGAGTCCAAGCTTTCTATACTCCTTGATACTAACATCTTTTAAATCATCAGCCGTAGGAAAGCTATGATATTCCTTACCATCTACTGCCACAAGTTTTTTTCCATATTTCCTAGAAAGCATATCCACAGAATTTGTGATTCTTTTGATATTATTATTAGATGAAATAATAAAGCATAAAAGCGTTTCAAAATGATCTTGATTTAAGATTCTAATTCCTTTTCCAAAATTGACCGCCTTATCTAAAAACGCATCTCTTCCTTTATAAAAAGAGATAATATCCTGATAGGATCTATTGAGATCAAAATAATGAAGAAACTCTTCATCCTCTGAATCAATATCTATTCCATCTTCTCTTTGCACGCATTTTACTGCCTTATTTTGATGAATCACTACATAATATCCATCTTCTTTATACCATTTAAATACTTGACCGCTATCATAAATTTGGTCAAGATTTAGATACTTATTTTTTATAACCATAGTCACCTCTTACCCATTATAGCATGAAAAAGAAAAATAAAATATAAAGAAAACTTCCATAGCTAGGCTACAGAAGCTTTCCTTTTATATGAGTTTATATTCTTTCAGGAGTTTTTCTAAATCCGTTCCTTCTATTTTCTTAAGTACTTTCTTAAGAGCAAAACGCTCCATAAATTTCATATCCATATCCGTAATTTTCTTTCCATCACGAAGTGCATAAGAAGAATGTAAAAGATCTCTTACATCATATGTACTACCCCATACCTCAGGAACCGCTCTTTCAATGTCTAATAAAGTATATACTGCTTCCATTCCTGTTCTCATAGAGTATTCTGTTGTGAAAATAGTATCTCTCTTTGTTTCTGCAAATTGTCCTAAGAAAGCAAAGTTTGTACTACCCTTAGGAACAACAAGCGGTCTATCACCTAATTTTCTTGGCATAAAGAATGCTGTAATATATGGCATCATAACAGGAACTGTATTTGCACTATTTGTTGCTAAATCTTCTATTTGATCTTCAGGTACTCCTAAATGATAAAGCCATTCCATACAGATTTCCTTACCAGTACAATCTCTCATTTTCTTTTTAATATAATTCCCTTCAGTATCTGTAAAGAGTCCATAAATCCATCCAACTAATTCATTCTCTTTCTGCGTTTTAAACTGAGGCTGACGGTTAAATGTCCAGCTCATAAGCCAGTTGGAATCTTTTACTGTCACAATACCACCAGTAACTACTTTTCCTGAATGAGGATCTCTTTTACAAATATTTTTAATATAAGGTGTGATTTTATCATCAAATGTTGTAACAGTAGCTGACATCCAATTTGTTTTTTCTGGATCAGAGCAGAATTTCTCTGGATTACCAAATTCCTTATCATTTTTAGCAATCCTCTTCCACATATCCCATCCACCACCTTCTTTTAATTCTGGTTTAAATGGTGCGATTTCATTTTGGCTGCCCATTGTAGAATTTTCTACGCAGCCACCATTTGTAATAAATACTAAATCATTTTCTGTAAGAGAGATAGACTGTTTTCCTTCTTTTGTATTATAAATAAGTTCTGTTGCCACTTTCTTTGTTTTTGACAGTTCAAATTTAACATCTACAACGTGGCTATTATACATAAAGTTTACATTATGTTTTTTAAGATATTCAATCATAGGAAGTATAAGTGATTCATATTGATTATACTTTGTAAAGCGAAGTGCTTTAAAATCTGGAAGTCCCTCTACATGATGAATATATCTTTTTAAATAAAGTTTCATTTCAAGAGCTGAATGCCAGTTTTCAAAAGCAAACATTGTTCTCCAGTATAACCAGAAATTACTATTTAATACTTCATCATCAAAGATATCAGTAATCTTCTTATCATATAATTTTTCATCTGGTGTAAAGAAAAGTTTCATAATCTGTTTAGAGGCATTATCTGAAATAGCAAATTTACCATCTGTATGAGCATCTTTTCCTTTCTTTTCTGTTGCTCTCATTAAAGAATAGTTTGGATCATCTTTATTTAGCCAGTAATATTCATCCAGAACGCTAATACCTTCTGTTTCAATTGATGGAATATCTCTCATTAAATCCCACATAACTTCAAAGTGATTATCCATTTCTCTACCACCACGCATAACGTATCCAACATCTTGATACTGATATCCATCACACGCTCCACCTGGAATAGGATCTTTTTCTAAGATATGAATTCTTTCACCTTTCATCTGTCCATCTCTAACAAGATAACAAGCTGCAGTTAATGCACCAAGTCCTGACCCAATAATATATGCAGATTTCTTATCTACTCCCTCAGGCTTTCTAGGTCTAACAAAAGCCTCATAATTTCCACTACCATAGTACATAGTTTCCTCCTTTTTCTATAGAAACATCGTACCAAGAAACATATTACAGATAAATAGTCAAGTTTCTTTCAATGCTAAAAAATCAGACAAATGAATAAACTTGTCTGACTTTTCCTTTTAATGGTATAATAAATTTAAAAAAATGAATGAATAAATAGGGAGATCAATTAATGAATAAAAAAATAGACGTTTCAAATAGTATTTTAACAAGTAATAGACTGATTCTAAGACCTTGGAAAAGAAGTGATTTAGATGATTTTTTTGAATATGCCTCAATGGATATAGTTGCCCAAATGGCAGGTTGGGATTCGCATAAAACAAAGGAAGAATCTAAGAAGATTTTAGATATTTTTATTACTGGTACGCGCTCTTTAGCTATAGAATACAAAGGAAAAGTAATCGGTTCAATAAATATTAGACCTTGTAATGAAGAAGAAATAATTGAAAAGTGCGAAAATAAATGCGGTGGTGAAATGAGTTTTGTATTATCGAAAGATTATTGGGGACAAGGAATTATACCAGAAGCCATTAAAACCCTACAAGATTTTCTGTTTAATGAAAGAAAAATAGATTTTATCACTTGTAAGCATTTACTTACCAATACGCAATCCGCTAGAGTTCAAGAAAAATGTGGATTCTCTCTTATGAAGAAAATAAAAATAGATAATCATTTTGGTGAAATTGTTCCTGCAAATATTAATATAATATGGGCAAAGGATTATTTAAAATTGAAAAGCAGATCTTGAGAATAAAAATTATAAAAAAGATGATACCCTATTTAACATAAGCAATTAAAATCAAGGAGTAAAAATGAGTAGACTTTTATATAAAGAAGATTTAGAAATCAAAGATTCAAAATCCATTATTTCATTTGATACAAAAGGTGGAGGTTCTTGGGAAGTTTGGAATAGATTTATTTCTATTGATGGTAAACCTGCATATGAAATAGGTAATATTTGTGGAACTTGTTCCTTTTATTTTAAAAGGCTTGATGGTGCTAATCAAAGCATACATCCTAAATCGTTAATTGATGAGTTAAATGAAGGTTTTGAAGAAATTAACAAAGAAGTAATTGAAAAAATTTCAGAGATTATTCCAGATGGAAAATATAAAGTTCTTTTTTTAAAAATTTATCCTAAACATATTGAATTGGGTACAAAGAAAGATTATTTTGCCAATGAAAGTATTGAATTGTGGGGAATTGATAGTTTCTGGGATATGCCACATAATCCTAGAATTAAATACTACCGCGGAACAGATGTATCTATAAATACAAATGAAAAACTATTCGAGTTTATAATTCCTATTTTCCCACAAGGTTGGCTGAATAAAGATAGAGTGGATTTCTATAAAAAACAAATTGAAAGTAATAAAACACCAACTGCAATTAGTTTATCTATTTTAGATGTTAAAGCGCCTGTTTATTTTGAAGATGAAGAAAATCCAGAAATCTTAGGGCATTTTTGTTTATCACATTATATTCTTGATGGACATCATAAAATTTTTGCTGCAACAGAATTACAAAAACCTATTAATCTTATTTGTTTTTTAGCTACAAAACAAGGTATTTGCACTGAAAACGATATAACCAATTTAATTCATTGTATTGAAAAAGATAAGTAAATAATAAAGGTTATATATTTTGTACGAAAAATAAAAAGTATTCCATAAGATATTCATATATATTATAGCTATGGAGGGAAAATGAATCAATTAGCAAATTTTAATAAAACACTTGAATACCTTGAAAATTGTTTAGATAATCAAATAGATGATAAAAAGATTTTATCTATCTCAGGTTATTCTTATCCTTTATTTTCAAGAATGTTCTCTATTATTTCAGGTACTACTCTTAGTGATTATTTAAGATATCGAAAATTAACAAAAGCTGCTCTTGATATAGCGAGTTCAAATGAAAAGATTATTGATATCGCAATGAAATATGGATATGATAGTCCTAATTCATTTACAACAGCATTTAAACATTTTCATCATATAACGCCAAGTGAAGTTAGAAAAGGCTATAAATATAATATTTTTTCTCCTATGCACTTTTCACTTACAGTTGAAGGAGGAAATAAAATGGATATAAAAATCGAAAGAAAAAAAGCATTCGCTATAGCAGGTCTTAGCATAAATACTAACGATAGTAGCGATTTTCCTAAGTTATGGCAAGAACTAATGACGAGTAAAGGTATTGAGATTCTATGTAGTATAGGAAGCGGTCAAGATTATGGCGCTTGTTTTAATGCAAAATCAGAAAAAGATTTTTCTTATATGGCTGGATTTGATGTAAGTAATAAAGAACTTGCAATATCAAATGATCTAGAAATATTAGAAATCCCTGAATCCGATTATGCTATTATCCCACTTAAAGGTAAAGTTCCAGATTGTATTCATAAAGGATGGGAATATGTATTGGCTACATTCTTACCAGAGAATGGTCTTAAACACAAAGGAACACCTGATTTAGAAGTATATACTAAAGGGAATATGGATAGTGATGACTATGAAATGCAGCTATGGGTTCCAGTAGAAAAAGAATAGTAAGTCTTAATCGATTTACTATTTTTTATTAATTGAGAAAATTCTACTTTAATGATAAAATAAATAGAAGGATAGGAATGCAGAATGAAAGATGAATATTCAGATAAAGAGTTTTGGAAAATTTATATGCGTGATTACTTTGGAAGTGAGCTCATTTCTAAATGGGAAGAGTATGCTACAGTAGAGCAGATTGATTCAATAAATGGAAAGATTAATATTGAAGTGTATAAAAATATAGATATAAAGAAGCCTACTATTATATTTACTCATGGCATTGCTGGTTATGCTAGAATTTTACTACCTTTTTTAATTCCTCTATATGAAAAAGGATATAATATTATTGCACCTGATTTAGAAGGTTATGGTTATAATGAACGATTAAAAGGAGATTTCACTTGGAATATTCATTTAGAGAATCTAAAGGATACCGTAAATTATGCAAAGACTATTTTTAAAGGAAAAATCTATTTAGGTGGCGCTAGTATGGGCGGCCCTTTAGCGTATTCAGCAGATGCAAAATATGATTGTGCAGATGGACTGATTTGCTGGTGTTTATGGGATTTTTCTGATAAAGAATTTATGAAAAAAGAAACCACTACAAAAGGCTTTACCTATATATTACTGCCCTTTCTTAGAGTATTTTCCTCTTTATTTGGAAAGCTGAGAATGAAGACCTATCATACGATTTCTTATGATACACTCACAGGGGATAAAGAGTTTAATGAACTCGTAAAAAAAGATCCTCAGGCAGGAACCTTAATCAGTTTAAGAGGTGTTTCTTCTTTATTAACGCAGTCAAAACCAGCACTTAAGCATAGTGAGTACACAAAACCTGTTTTAGTTTGCCAGCCGGAAGAAGATAGAATGACGCCTTCTATTTATACAAAAAGAACCTTTGAAAAAATTAAATCTTCTCATAAAACATATTCCAGCTTTAAAGGAGAACATTTCCCACTGGATAAAGAAAGTTATATAAAATGGGCAAATGATGTGGATAAATTTTTAAAAAAAGAGTCAGATCATTAACTTGTCTGACTCTTTTCTAAGAACATTCTAATATCTCCATCTAAAAGAAGACTCATTCGATCAATTACAATATAAATATCTTCTTTCATCCCTTTATTAATCCATTCAATGAGCATTCCAGTCAGTGCCATTTGAAAAAACTTAACAATAAGCGCTTTATCAAAAGTATCCACACTCATATCCTTACTCTTATCATCTACAAATTTTGTTAGAACTTTTCCAGCAAAATTATATAAAAACCTTTCCAGTTCCTCTCTCTGAAGAGAGTGATACACATGATAAACAACATTTTTATTTTCTCTTGCAAACTTTGTGAGTTCAAGTAATGTTTCATTCCACGTCTGTCCAACATAGTATCCACTCGTAATTTTCTTTATCTCATCATCAAATATTTCATTTAATACACCGAGAAGGTCAGGATAATAATAATAAAAAGTATTTCGATTTAAATTACAATTTTCAGCAATTTCAGTAATTGTAATCTTATTAAATGATTTTATATTTAACAGTCTTATAAATTCTTCCCTTATTAACTCCTTAGAATAATTATTTGCCATAATACCCTTTCTATGAAAAAAAGAGGAAACCCTCTTTTTTATTTTCTTATACCCTTCATGCTAAGAGCAATTTTTTGTTTTTCTAAATCCACATCAATCACTCTCACCATTACTTGATCACCTACTGATACAAAATCCATAGGACGCTTAATAAACTTATCTGAAAGCTCTGATATATGAACTAGTCCATCTTGCTTCACACCAATATCAACAAAGGCACCAAAATCAACTACATTTCTTACTGTACCAGGAAGTACCATATCAATTTTTAAATCTTCAAGTTTTAGTACATCGGATCTAAAGATTGGTTTCGGCATCTCATCTCTAATATCTCTACCAGGCTTTTTAAGCTCTAATACAATATCTTTGAGTGTCATAAATCCAATATCTAAATCTTTTGCAATTACTTTTAAATGCTTATCGATTTCTTTTTGTCTATTTGGCTTTTTAGGTTTTTCAAATTTTATATTCTTAAGACTCTTTAATCCATGTAATGTCTTTTCTGATGATTTAAAGCTCTGAGTTTTCTTTTCTTCCTTAATCTTATACTCTAAAATTCGATCTTCTATATCAGAAAACGGATTTAAATCCTCTGCATTAATATCTGTATATCCTAATTTATCTAAAAGTTTAAGCGTCTGCTCATAAGATTCAGGGTGAACTGATGTTTTTTCCAGTATATTCTTAGAATCATAAATTCTTAAGAAACCTGCACACTGCTCAAATACTTTTTCTCCCAGTCTTTTTACTTTTAATAGTTCCTCTCTTGAAGTAAACTTACCATTTTCATCCCTATATGCCACAATATTCTTAGCAACCGCTGAAGATATTCCCGAAACATATGAAAGAAGAGATGGCGATGCAATATTTAAATCCACACCTACGCTATTAACGCAGTCTTCTACTACGTATTTAAGCGATTCATCTAATTTCTTTTGATTTAAATCATGTTGGTACTGACCCACTCCAATATGCTTTGTATCTATTTTCACAAGCTCTGCAAGCGGATCTTGAAGTCTTCTACCGATTGATATTGCCCCTCTTATCGAAACATCTAAATCAGGATATTCCTGCGTTGCAAGTTTAGAAGCTGAATACACAGAAGCTCCCGCTTCTGATACAATAGTATAATATACCTCTTCCTCCATTTCAGAGAGCATATCTGCTACAATTGCTTCTGTTTCTCTTGAAGCAGTACCATTTCCTATTGGTATCACATTTACATGATGTTCTCTTATCAGCTCTTTCATAACCGCTTTAGACTCTTCTACTTCATTTTTAGGTTCATTGGGATAAATTGTTCTATAGTCAAGAAGTTTTCCTGTACTATCAAGAACAGTGAGTTTACAACCCGTTCTAAAAGAAGGGTCTATTGCCATAATAACAACATCTCTAACAGGAGGTGCTAGTAAAAGAGGCTTTGTATTTTTAGCAAATACTTTTATCGCTTCTTCTTCTGCTCTTTCTGTTAACATACTTCTTATCTCTCTTTCTATTGAAGGAGCAATCAGTCTTTTATAACTATCTTCTATCGCAAGATTGAGTTCATTATTTCCAAATGCAGTTGGATTTTTAATAATATCTGCTTTTAAATACTGAATAATCTGCTCATCAGGAGCGATGAGTTTTACTTTAAGAATCTTTTCTTTTTCCCCTCTATTCATCGCAAGTATTCTATGATTTGCAATCGTTTTTACACTCTCTTTATACTCATAATACATCTCATAAACAGACTTCACTTCTTTATCCACTGCTACTACTTCAATAAATCCAACATCTAAAGACATATTTCTAATATCTTCTCTATATTTTGGATTATCTGATACAATCTCAGCAATAATATCCATAGCACCTTGAATAACTTGTTTTAGATGTAAATCTTCAGAAACATAAGTCATTGCCGTTTCAATGATATCCCCTTCTGTTTCCTGATTAAAAATCTGCATTGCAAGAGGCTCAAGTCCTTTTTCTTTTGCCTTAGAAGCTCTTGTTGATTTCTTTTTCTTATATGGTCTATATAAATCTTCCAGTCTGACAAGAACTTCTGCATTTAATATTTCTTCTTTTAATTCATCTGTTAATTTACCCTGTTCATCAATAAGACGGATAATTTCTTCTTTTCTTTCTTCTAAATTTCTTAAATACGTTAATCGTTCAAATAAATCCCTAAGAATTTCATCACTAAGACCACCAGTCATTTCTTTTCTATAACGAGCTATAAATGGTACTGTATTTCCTTCATCCAGCAATTTTATTGTCTCTTCTACTTGTTTTTCCCTAATACTCAGTTCTTTTGAGAGAATCTTTATTATCTTTTCCATATCTAACTCCTTATCTTATATCTTAAATAACCAGTAACAAATTTATCTAAATCACCATCCATAACAGCTGAGATATTTCCCGTTTCAATATTCGTTCGATGATCTTTTACCATGTTATAGGGGTGAAATATATATGATCTAATCTGTGAACCCCAAGAAATTTGAGAATAATCACCAGATAAATCTTCTATCTTTTCTTTCTGCTCCTCTTCTTTTAGCTCAATGAGCTTTGCAAGAAGCATTTTCATCGCTGCATTCTTATTTGAAAGCTGAGAGCGTTCATTTTGACAAGAAACCACAACGCCCGTTTTTAAATGCGTTATTCTTACAGCAGAATCTGTTGTATTAATATGCTGACCACCTGCTCCAGAAGCTCTAAATGTATCAATTTTAATATCTGCTGGATTAATTTCAATATCCACAGAGTCATCGAGCTCAGGCATAATATCTACTGATGCAAAGGATGTATGCCTCTTTCCTGATGAGTCAAATGGAGATAATCTAATTAGTCTATGAACTCCTTTTTCTGATTTTAAAAATCCATAGGCATTATCTCCTGATATTCTAAGAACTGCTGTTTTTATACCAGCTTCTGTATCTCTGATAAGATCCAGTATCTGATAAGAATAACCAGAGCTTTCAGCATATCTAATATACATTCTAAAAAGCATTTCAGCCCAGTCCTGTGCATCGAGTCCACCAGAACCAGAATGGATGGAAAGTATCGCATCCAAATGATCATACTCTCCTATTAAAAGCGTTTCTAGACTAATATTTTCTATTCTTTGATTAATCGACTGCAGTAAATTTTCTGCTTCTTCTAAGTACATTTCATCTTCATCTGCTAGTTCTAGCATCACTTCTACTTCTTCTAAATCAGAACATACTTTTTCAAATCGATCCACCTTATCTTTTAATTTCTTTGATTTTTTTAAAATCCCTTCTGCATAGGAATTATCATCCCAGAAACCCTCTTCTAAAATCTTATGATCTAGCTCTTTCCACTCTCTTTTAAGAGCTTCTATGTCAAAGACTCTCCTTTAATTTTTCAAATTCCTCTACTGAATTTTTATATTCTACTACACATTTATCTTTTAAAATCATTTTACCTTCCACAACAATGTTTATATTTCTTACCTGAACCACAAGGACAAGGCTCATTTCTACCTATTTTCTTTACTCTTCTAATCGGCTTCTTCTTCACCTCTTTATTGGATTCACTAGTAATTCTTATATTTCTCTTTCGATCTGTTTTAGTTTCTAAACTAACATTCATAATATACTTAACCGTATCAAACTGAATGGTTCTAATAAGCTCTTCAAACATATCAAACCCTTCATTTTGATATGCTTTTACAGGATCTTCGTTTCCTATTGCACGAAGAGAAACCCCTTGTTTTAATTGATCCATTGCATCAATATGATCCATCCATGTTCTATCTACTACCTTTAAGAGAACAAAGCGTTCAAATTCTCTCATTCTCTCAGGTGTCACTTCTTTTTCCTTTTCTGCATACTTATCTAAAGCATATTTTCTGATATCATCTGTTAACTGCTCTATTGTTAAGCTCTCTATATCAGAATATGTTAAAGCACCTTCTGGAAGAAAAATTTGATGTAAATACTCTTCCAGTGATTTAAGATCCCATTCCTCTGGATAATCTTCTTTATTGATATGAAGATTAATAGCATAATCAATTACCTTCTCCACCATTGAAAGAATATCTTCTTTGATATTCTCCCCATGAAGTACTTTTGTTCTCTCTTCATAGATAATAGAACGCTGTTTATTCATCACATCATCATATTGAAGGACGTGCTTTCTAATACCAAAGTTCTTAACCTCTACTTTTTTCTGTGCATTTTCTATTGCTTTTGTGAGCATTTTCGCTTCTATTGGTATATCATCAATATCTAATTTATCCACAAAAGCCTTTGCTTTTTCACTAACGAACAGTCTCATTAAATCATCTTCAAATGAAATAAAGAACTGAGAAGACCCTTCATCTCCCTGACGTCCAGAACGACCTCTAAGCTGATTATCAATACGTCTTGACTCATGTCTTTCGGTTCCGATAATGTGAAGTCCACCTGCCTCTTTTACTTTTTTAGCTTCTTCATCTGTTACTTTCTTATGTCCAGCTAGTATTTCTTTATAAAGGCTTCTACACTCTAGTACATCCTTATCTTCATAATCAAGCGGACTAATTGCTTTATTAATAATCTCTTCAGAATAGCCTTTTTTAGACAGCTCTCTTTGCGTAATGAAATCAGCATTTCCACCCAGTACAATATCTGTCCCTCTACCAGCCATATTAGTAGCGATTGTAACAGCGCCGTACCTTCCTGCTTGAGATACGATTTCAGCTTCTCTTTCATGCTGCTTAGCATTTAACACTTCATGCTTTACTCCAGCTCTTTTAAGGAGCTTTGAAAGATACTCTGATGTTTCAATAGATATTGTACCTACTAGTACAGGCTGCCCTTTTTCATGTTTTTCTTTGATATCTTCTATAATTGCATTAAACTTTGCATTCAGTGTTTTATATACAACATCTGGCTTATCCATTCTCTGAATAGGTTTATTCGTTGGTATTACAACAACATCCATTCCATAAATATGCTTAAACTCATCTTCTTCTGTTTTTGCTGTACCTGTCATACCAGATATTTTATTATACATTCTAAAATAATTCTGAAGTGTAATAGTTGCAAGTGTTTGTGATTCTTTTCTAACTTCTATTCTCTCTTTTGCTTCAATCGCTTGATGAAGTCCATTAGAATATCTTCTACCAAACATCAGTCTTCCAGTAAAGCTATCTACTATTACAATTTCTCCATCTTTTATAACATAGTCCACATCTCTTTTCATCATAAATCGAGCTCTTAGCGCCTGATTAATATGATGAGATTTTTCCATATGCTCTGCATCCCCTAAATTCTCTATGCCAAAGAACTGCTCTGCTTTTTCAACCCCTTGATCAGTAAGGATAACGGTTCTTGCTTTTTCATCTAAATCAAAATCTTCGTCTTTTTTCAGTCTGGACACAAAATTATCTGCAATGCCGTAGAGCTCTGTAGATTTTGCACCTTCTCCTGATATAATAAGCGGTGTTCTGGCTTCATCGATGAGAATGCTATCCACCTCATCCACAATGGCAAAATTAAGCTCTCGTTGCGTAAGTTCATTATTTTCAATCACCATATTATCTCTTAAATAATCAAAACCAAATTCATTATTTGTTCCATATGTTATATCAGAAAGATAAGCATCTTTTCTTTCCTGCCCTTCTACACCATGTATAACACATCCTACGCTAAGGCCTAAGAAATTATAGAGTTTACCCATCCACTCTTTATCTCTATAAGCAAGATAATCATTCACTGTAATAACATGTACTCCTTTTCCAGTAAGTGCATTTAAATACACTGGAAGAGTTGCCATAAGGGTTTTACCTTCTCCTGTTTTCATCTCTGCTATTCTACCTTGATGCAGTGTAAGCCCACCAATAATCTGAACGGGATAATGCTTCATACCAAGCGTTCTTACCGCACCTTCTCTCACTACTGCAAACGCCTCAGGAAGGATATCATCAAGTGTTTCTCCTGATTTTAATCTCGCTTTAAATTCATCTGTCTTTGCTTTAAGTTCTTCATCTGAAAGTGCTGAATACTCTTTATCATAACTTTCTACTTGACTAACAATTTCTCTTAATTTTTTTACTTCTTTTTCATTCTGTCTATTATTTAAATAATCTATTAAACCCATATTTACTCCTAACAAAATGCAATAGATAAAATCTATTGCACACTTTATCTTCTATTACTCTTTACATATGAATAATTGACCATCCTACCTCTTTTTGTATAAGATGTCCTCCTCATCTCTCCTACTATAAGATATATTATCCCAATAAATATAAGTATATCTCCTATCGATAATATTATAGCAAAAGGATATTTCGGTATAACTATAAATTTTGAAAAATACTTCCACCACTCATTCATAGTCATATTATTAATAATCACATAATTTATTAAACTACCATTTTTAATATTCATGATAAAATTTGATACATTCTCAAATCCTAGATCATAGACTGGCATCTTAAAACCATATACAGTCATTAATATAGTATTATATAATCCACCTATGAATATAACAGGCATTCCTTTTTTATCAAGATTAAACAATATGATGACTAATATAATGATAAGTGCTACATACATTAATATATTAAGAATATAAGTGTTTATATCAAAATTATTTAAAACTAAAGGGCTAAATGATAGTATTAAAGAAAATATTATCATGTACCATCCTCTAATGTTTAAATTGGATAAATTTTCTAATCTTCCTCTTGTAAATATTCCTATTATAAGACCTATTAAAATTGCTTCAATATACATGTTATCCTCCAACTTTTCATAATAATTATATGATATATATTAAACAAATACAAGTTAAGTAAAGATAAAAAAAGCAAAAAAAAATCCAAAGTTTTACCTTTGGATTATATTCTATGGCATTTTCACATATACTGAATTACCAGCAACTTTTTCATCTGTATATACAGCAGTTACTGAGATATAATAGTACTCTCCACTATTTAAATAATCAATCGTTTCCACACCATTATTATACTTTGTATAGGGACTAATATAAACTTCTTTTCTATCTACATCGGTTATCCAGTAAATATACCCATTCTTTGGATAAACAGGATTGTTATATTCTTTAGAAGCAACTATTTTATAGCCTCTCAGTCCTTTTTTTGAAATGTCTGACCATATAACCTTCAGTTTATTACCTTCTGATTTAACCGTAACCTCTGGTTTTCTATTTTCACCATCACTAATAGTTTCTTCCACATCCATCATAGAAAGCACTGCATCACTCGTTACTTTCCCTGAATTATAAACTGCAGTAACAGCAATATAATAATTAGTTTTGTTTTCAAACACTTGGAAATCACCACCTGTATAGATATCTCCTACTTTTATTTCATAAGACTTTCTATCTACATCGGTTATCCATCTAGTATAACCATTTCTTGGGTAAGAAGGATTTTCCTCATTTAATGATGCTACAATCTTATATCCTTGTAAACCTTTTTTATCAATATCATCCCACTTTACTAATAATCCATTTTTCGTATTTTTCACTTCAATAACTGGTTTTTTGCCACCTACATTAATTGAATTTGGCATTGTTATCTTCACTTTATTACTATAGATTTTCTTATCATTATCAAATGCTATCACACGAAAGAAATAGGTTTCACCTTCTTTAAATTTATCAAAATCTCCATCCGTATACATATCATTAATATATATTTTAGTAGAATTGCCTTTTACATATTTTGCACTTCCACTCTCTGGGTATTTGATTATTTTATCTTCTTTTGAAGAAAGCACTTTATAGCCAGTATAATCTTTTAATGATGAAATCCAATTTAATTTTATTCCACCTTCTACAGTACTTGCTCTAAGTCTTATCTCTTCATCAAAAACAATTTTTTCTTCTTCACCAAATTTAATATTTTCTTTATTCACAACTGTTAAAAGTAATTTAGCCGCTTCTGCTCTTGTTAAAGTAGCCTGAGGTCTTAGATATTTCTTACCTTCTTCCTCATACCCTTTGATTAAATTCTCTTTTATTGCTGTTGCCATTTTTATTCTTAAATTCTGTGATATTTCCTTATAATCTTCATACTCTTCTAATAATTTTAAGCTATCTTCTGTTTCTTCTTTAGCTAATGCTTTTACAAGCGCTACAGCCATATCTTCTCTTAAAGAATCTGCCTTTGGTTTAAATGTATATTCACCATTTTTAACAAAACCTGTTAAATAAGGTTTTGCCGCTTCAATATATTTAGAAGCCCAATAATTATCTTTTACATCATTGAATGATGATTCACTATCTACGATTTCAAGTTTTAGTGCTCTGACCATCATGGTAGCAAACTCTTCTCTTGAAACAACCTTATTTGGTTTAAATGAACCATCTGAATATCCATTTAATATCCCATATTTTGTCATTTCCATAACCGGTGTGTAAAACCAATCATTTTCATCCACATCAGTGAATGATATCTCTTCCTTATTCTCCACTGTGTTATCTGCAAAAATAAAACTTGGGAAAATAATCAGAGCCAAACAAATAAAAATTAATACTCTTTTCATATTACACCTCACTTTACAAAAGTATAACAAATAGTATTTCAAAAGTCGTTAAAATCTTGTATAATTTAATATGAATTTAAAAGTTGTAATCCAACTGTAACAAAATTTTTATATATTACAAGGAGGCAAAATGAATATTGTAATTTTAGAGCCTATTGGTGTAAATAAAGAATTTTTCTTTGATCATTTAGAAGGTCATACAATAACGTATTATGATACAAAAACAACAGATGAAAATGAAATGATAAAAAGAGCAAAAGATGCTGAAATTCTTATTATAGCAAATAATCCTGTTAGCAAGAACGTTTTTAAGCAATGTAATAATTTAAAAATGGTCTCTGTTGCATTTATTGGAGTAGATCATATCCCTATGGATTATTTAGAAGAGAGAAATATTATTGTATCCAATGCAAAGAACTACTGCATGCATGCTGTTTCAGAGCTTGCCATATCACTGACTTTAAATATTCTAAGAAATATAAAAGCATGTGATCAAAAAATTAGAACAGGAGGAGATAAAACTGGTCTTATTGGAAATGAACTCTATGATAAGACATTCGGCATTGTAGGAACAGGATCCATCGGTATAAATACAGCAAAACTTGCGCTAGCTTTTGGCTGCAAAGTCATTGCTTACAGTAGAAGTGAAACAGAAGAAGCAAAGAGCTTAGGAATTACATACGTATCAATGGAAGAGCTAATGAAAACATCAGATATTATTTCAATTCACCTTCCTTTAACCGATAAGACAAAACATTTTATTAATAAAAAGTATATTGATATGATGAAAAAAGAGGCGATACTCATTAATACAGCAAGAGGTTCTATTGTGGATAATACTTATTTAAAAAAGGTCTTAGAAAAAGGTCTTATAAGAGGAGTGGGGCTTGACGTTTTTGATCATGAGCCACCCCTTACACAAGAAGAAATATATCATGGCAATAGTCTTTTAACACCTCATATAGCCTATGCTACGGATGAATCCATTATAAGAAGAGCTAGCATTGTAATTGAAAATATCCATCAGTTTATAAAAGGTGAGCCTATTCATATCATGAATAAAAAATTCTAAAGCGTAGCTATTGCTACGCTTAAAATTTCACTTCATATAAATAAAGTCCTTTTGCCGGTAAAGTAGGTCCTGTTTTTGATTTATCTTTACTTTCAATAATTGTATTAATATCATTCACTTTCATTCTTCCAAGTCCTACTTCAATCAGTGTCCCTACCATATTTCGAACCATATGATGTAAGAATCCATTTCCAGTAATCTTAAAATCAATCTCATGTCCAGATTTTAATATTTCGATGCTATAGATTTCTCTTTCCATTGATTTCGTTTTTGACTTTTTAGTCGTAAAAGCAGAAAAATCATGCTTTCCAATAAACTGCTCTGACGCCTTTCGCATCGCTTCCATATTTAGACTTTCCTGTACATGTAAAGAAGTCTTTCTTAAAAATGGATCATGATAATAATCATTATATACTTTATAAATATACGTCTTTTCTTTTGCATGATATCTAGAATGAAAATTTTCTTCTACTTTTTTCACACTAGTTACCACAATATCATCTGGTAAATAACGATATAAATACTCTTTCAGTTCCTTTGTAGGAATATCAATACTTGTTTTAAAATTAGCTACTTGACCGATTGCATGAACCCCTTTATCCGTTCTTCCGGAACCAATTAATTCCACTGGTTCATAAAGCATTTCAAATAAAACATTCTCTATCTTTGTTTGAATTGTCATATCAGTATTTTTAAGTCTCTGCCAGCCTTTATATCTTGTTCCATCATAAGATATTTTCATTCTATAATTCATCTATATTCCTCCTGTTAGAATAGAAAGAGTAAGCTCTTCATCCTGTATAATCCAATCTTTATTAAAAATTCTTCTTAAGTCATCTAATTTCATATCCCAAAATAACGACATATCCTTATCATCTATTTCATGGATAATATGTATTTCTGTACAGTATTCTGTTTTATACGTGCACTGCATAAAATTAATCGTAAGAAATCCTTCTTCTAATTTTATCACTACTCTATGATCTGATATTTCCTCTATACTACCAACAATCTTATCTGATATTTTATATGTAGTATCATCTATATACACATCATCAAGCCATTTTTTCATTTTCGTCTCTAAAGTAAAATACCTTATTGAATCCTCAATAAAGGTATTTAATCTAACGGATTTATGTATAAATTTATTCGACATCTTCAAATTTTCTATCAGCAAGCTCTCTATCAAGCATTAATAAACCATATCCATTATCACCGATTAATTCTAATTGCTTAATAAGCATTCTTGCATTATCTTCTTCTTCTATCTGCTCATCAATAAACCATTGTAAGAAATTAATTGCTGAATAATCATGCTCTTCTGATGCAATTTTTTGAATCTCTTTGATTGAATTTGATATAAACTGTTCATGATGCAGTACATTTTCAAATACTTCTTTAATAGAATGCCACTCTCTATCTGGCTTTTGAATTGCTTCAAGTTCCACTTTTACACCTTGTGTATTTAAATAACCCACCATTTTCATTCCATGAGCTTGTTCTTCTTCAAATTGTTGATGCATCCAATTAGCCATTCCTGGCATATTTTCTTCTACAAAATACTGCTCCATTGATAAATAAAGATATGCTGAGTAAAACTCCTTATTAATCTGTTCTTGTAATGCTTTTTCCACTCTCTGATTCATTATTCTTCCTCCTCAAATACAAATTTTGGTTCCCCACAAGTAGGGCATTTAAAGTCTTCTGGTAAATCCGTAAATAGAGTTCCCTTTTTTACTCCACTCATCCAATCACCTTTTTCTTCCCTATATACATAACTACATTTAGGACATTTATAACTTTTCATTTTGCACCCCCATTTATATCATTATATATCTTTTATAATTATTTTACCATCTACTTTATATTTATATAATTTTTATGATATGATAAAAAAGGGAGGCGTTATGAAAATTAAAAAATCAGGACTAGATTATGAGTTAAATAGAGTATATTTTGATTATAATGGAACAATAGCCAATTCAGGAATATTACTGGATGGCATTATCGAGAGGCTCTATCGATTAAAAGAGAAATTTGAAGTTATTATTATCAGTGGTGATACCTATGGAAATATAAGAAATACCATGAAGGATTTTAATATTGTTCTTGCTTATACTACAGATGAAAAACTTGATGAAATACAAAAATATAAAGAACATTCTATTGCAATTGGAAATGGAAGTATTGATTATAAAATGTTAAAGGAAGCAAAACTCAGTTTTGCTGTTATTGGAAAAGAAGGCTGCTCTTCTAAAGCACTATTACATGCTGATATTATTGTACATGATATCTTTGATGTATTTGATATATTAGAAGATGAGAATAAAATAATTGCTACTTTAAAGGAGATATCGTGATTTTAATATTACTAGCACTATGTATTTTTATATGTATTTTACTAGATATATCATTTTTCTATGCCTTTTTACTCGCTATTATTATAATGATTATTAAAATAAAGGATAAGAAAATAATAAAGGATATTACAATATCCAGCATAAAAGAATGTGGAAGTCTTTATTTTATCATTTTAATGCTCGGTGCCAATGTATCGATTTGGATGTCATCAGGACTTATTCCTACTTTAGTATATTTTGGATTTCATAAAATCAATAATATCAGTTTCTTACTAGCTAGTTTTCTAATAACAGCTATTCTTTCTGTTGTTATTGGAACAGGACTAGGAACACTTTCAACCATTGGACTCGCACTTTTTGGTGTAGGTAAAGGTTTTGGAATCTATGAGCCTCTTCTTTTAGGAGCAATTGTTTCAGGTTCTTTTATTTCGGATAAGATATCACCGATTTCATCGCTATCAAATTTAACCCTCAATATTGTCGGCGTAAAATATCGTTCTTATATGAAAGAATCCATGAAAACCTTAGGGATAACTATGGTAATAACAGGCATTATATACTATATTATTGATTTAAATATAAACTATACACCTACTGCTAATTTAAAAGAGTATACAGATGTTATAATAAATTATTATCATATTAATGGATTTCTTCTCATTATACCTATTTTAATTATTATAATGGCAATACTCAATGTGAAAACCATCTATAATATGATCATTATATTTATACTCGGTTCTTTTATCAGTATTTTTTATCAGCAGATAGAAATAATGGAGTATATAAACTATATTCTCTATGGCTATACAGCACATACAGGAAATAAATTTATCGATAGTATTTTTAAAGCAGGTGGCATCGTGCCGATGATTGAAGTATTATTCATTGTAACATCTGCTATTATTTTAAACGGATTTATGACTTATAATAAAACGCTTGAACCAATATTTAATAAAATTCTTCATCATACGACGACGAAAGCAATGTTAATCTGTAAAACAGGTCTTATCAGTATGTTTTTAACTACAGTTACCTGTGATCAAACAGTAGGCATTATCGTTCCTGGAGAAATATTTAAAGAAAAATATAACGAATTTAATATAAAAAAAGAAATCCTTGCAAGGACAATATCAGATACTGGCACGATTATAGCACCTCTTGAATTTTGGAATGTGAATAGTCTCATCATTATCAGTATAACAGGAATATCAGCCATAAAGTACGCTCCTTTTTCAATACTCTTATACTTATCACCTATTGTAAGTTTTATATATAGCTATTATACAAATAAACAGCCTTAGGGCTGTTTATTAGAAAAAAATATATAAGATTATCTATTGTACTCTATTCCACTACTCTCTACATAGTCATTACCTACTACAAAATGCTCCATTAACACAAGTATTAGTATCATTGAAATCATTGTTCCAAATACTATCATAACATCACCTTCCTAAACAATTCTTATATTATATTATACCCATATATAAGTAGTTTAAACAGGTTTCTTACATTTCATTCGTAAATTTTATAAATTCAATCCATTTTTGGTACCCATTTGCCAGTTCTTTATATAAATAACTATTTGTTGCTATCTTAATATCATTATAAAACCATAGACTAGTATCCTTTAGGTCAGAAAATTCAACACTTCCTTTTAAAATATCTTTTGTATAAACACGTCTATTTAAAACATGATTTACAAGAGTGATAAACTCTGCTCTAGTAATCAGCTTATTCGGTCTAAAGGTACCATTCTTATACCCACTAACCCAGCCTTTTTCAGCTGCCGATGCAATATACTTTTCAGCCCAGTGACCTTTTATATCACTAAATGGACTCTTGCTATCTTTTATTAATTCATCAAATTTTGATGCCATAACCGAAAGTTCTGCTCTTGTGATATAGTTATTTGGTTTAAAAGAGCCATCAGAATAACCACTTATAATTCCAGCCTTCGAAAGTGTTGATACATAGGTATTATACCAATTACTACTATCTACATCATTAAAATTATTCCATGTTGTTTTTATTTTCTTTTTATATGAAGTATCTAAAAGCCTATAAAATACAGCTGCTGCTTCTGCTCTTGTGATATTAGCATTTGGCCTTATAGTGTGATCTGGATAACCTTTAATATAAGCAAAATTATCCTTATAGTTTAATGGTGCTTTAGGCACTGTATCAATAATAATTTCTTCATCTACAGGATTTACAGAAACTACTTGATTTGCATTCCATTTTGCATAAACAATTGTTTCTTCAGCTATTGGCATAATAAAAATATCAGATGGTGTAAATAATCTCGTATTATTTTCTTGATCTGTTGTCCATCCAACGAACTCATATCCCTCTAAACTAAATTTATTATTAGATAAATTAAACCTTGATCCTATAAGTCTAATTTCATCATTCATTGAACCTATAGCCTTCATATGATTCTTATTATATTTTAAAATTGCTTCAAACGCTGATTTAATTTTTATTCTCATCGCAACATTATTTGGGGTTAATTTATTAGACCAAATCCATTTAAAAGTATCCTTTTCAGGCCATCCTTTTGTTGCCCAATTTAAAGGTGTTAACGCCTCTTCAATAACAGATGCTTTTTGATATCCATCAAAGTTTACATTCTTCTTACTCTCATTTTGTATCCACCAATTTTCATCCGTTCCTCTATACCTACCATCATCAAGTATATAAATCATTTTAAATCCAGCTGGACTTTCCGATTTCACATCAAGAGAAAAAATAGAATCCTCCGTTAAATTTTTATGATAATATCTATGAACAATGGATGGATCTTTTTCAGAAGAAGAAAAAGTAGTCCCATCATCTACACTAAAACTATAAGTACCTGTAGATGCTATAAAAATATTGGGTTTAATATAACTTGCATGGAATAAAAGACTGTCTGTACATTCATAATCCATCGGCCTTTTATTTTCATCATAATCACTAAATTCTGCAAATAAAAATTCATCAGTATATTCCTCTTTTAATATAAGCTCAGGCACTTTAGATATATATTCTTTTAAAAAGGCCTCTTTTGGAATGATATAAGAAGCTTCAAGAGGCATCATTGCCTTATCACCAGCAATGAATTTAACCTCTACTGTATCTAATACAAGAATAAAGGTAATATTTTTATAAATATGATCATTATCTATATCATTTTCTGTAAGATCTACATTATTAGTATTTAATGTAAATAATTTTTTTCCAATACTAATATCCTCTGCTGAAATAATAATATCATCTGTTGTATTTAATGAATAATTTATACTTCCCGTCCACTGATTATTAGATTTTGAAATATGTATCGTATCTTTCAAACCTTTTGTTTGATTTTCAATACTTATATCGAACCCATTTTCTTTTGAAAGATCTAATAATTCATTATTTTCATCAAGAAACTCAACATCAATCATTACATTATACATCTTATCTTTTTGATTTATAATAGTAATATGATCATCTTCTATTATATATTTTGGTGTGAATCCCTCTATGAAACGTTCTTTTACATAGTAGTCCATCTCAAAAGGAATAAGATATTCTACTGAAAAATCATTTTCTTCGTTGAGATAAACCGTTTAAATATCTCATCATTTTGATCCAAGATATCAACAATCACTTCTCTTTTATCAAGATCATCTTTCCATACCTTCTGTATACTAATCACCTTTGCACCTTTAGAAAAATCTTTATTTCTAAAAAACACAGGAGTATCAATCAGCTTTCCATTAGTATATTCAAAATTACTTGACCAGATATACTTTGTATAATCCTTCTCATTCCAATTCGTATCCCATGAAACAGTACTCGGTGGATTTATTTCCGTTACAGGAGTCCAATTTACTCCCACATACCCTTTTTCATACCATTTTATTTCATTTTTATTCTCATCAATGTATATAGGCGGTTCTCTCCCATTATTGGTATAACAAATCCACGTTTGATCTGTACCAATATATGCGTCATTTTCTAAATAAGAAGCTCTAATAGCACTGATTGTTGCCATTCCTGTACTATCTTCTCCTTTAATTGCTAAAAGTTCAATCTTATCTTCATAGAAATAAGCATTAATTGATTGATAACTAGCTGGTGCAGAATTTACTATATCCGTTTCTTCACCATTAATATACACTTCATAAGAATCATCTCCTATAATAAAAAAATTATTTTCTTCTGCAAATGAAAATATACTAAATATTATAGATACCAATAATATCATAATTGTCAATTTAAATATTATTTTCATAATCTTCCTCCCATATAAGTGTATAATACACCCTTCATATATTTATACCCATTTTTTACATATTCTAAACAAAAATAAATAAAAATTTTATAAAAGGACAAAATAATATAAGCAGTCCTAAGACCGCTTATATTAAATAAATGTAAAAAGTTGAAAACTCTATAAAAGTTACATTTCTATTATTGGTTTGATAATTTTAGTCCATTTTTGATATCCTGGTTCATTTTTAATATTTTCATATAAATAACTATTTGTTGCTGCATTAATTGCTCCATAATACCATGCATTTCTATTATTTAAATCTTTAAATTCAACTACACCACTTAGAATATCTTGTTTATTCACATGTCTTCCAAGTACATTATTAACAAAACTTACAAGCTCCACTCTTGTAATATAATTATCTGGTTTAAATGTACCATTAATATACCCTTCAATCCAGCCTTTCTTAGCCGCTGATGCGATATATTTTTCCGCCCAGTGACCTTTTGTATCACTAAATGGACTCTTAGCATTTAATTCAAGTTTATCAAATCTTGAAGCAATGACTGCCAGCTCTGCTCTTGTGATTGGATTATTTGGTCTAAATGTTCCATCTTGATATCCATTGATAATCTTACCTTTTGCAAGTGTTGAAATATGCTTATTATACCAAGATTTACTCATTATATCTCTGAATTCATTTTGATTACTTCTTACTTCTTCTTTATACTTTCTATCTAAAAGTCTGAAGAATATTGCTGATGCTTCTGCTCTTGTTACAAGATGATTTGGTCTGATTGTCTTATCAGGATAACCTTGAAGATAAGCAAAATGATCCACATTATTGAGTTTTCCGAGTGGAGTTTCTTCAGCCTCTATAAAGATAGTTTCTCCACCACCGCCTCCTCCTGATGGAGGATCTGAAGGTATTACTGTCCACTGTGCATATAACACAATATCCTCTGCTGGCATTGTAAAGGATGCACCATTTGAATAAGCTGTTCCTGAACCATCTGCTTTAGTATTCCAACTACTGAAATTATATCCACTTAAACTATATGCATTATTTGAAAGATTAAATGTCTGCTGAATAGCTTTTGATTCCGTTGGCATCGAACCAATAGCATTTGGATTATTTTTATCATATGATAATGTAGCATATAATACCGATTGTGTATTTAATATCTTAATTTCAGATAATCTTGTAAGCTGAGATGGTTTATGATTTATAACATTTGTTTCCTTATTATCAACTGAATAAGTTACTTTATATCCAGAAATAGCATGTTCTACAAATTCATAAACATCACCATATGGTAACCATACATCAATATGACCTTTTCCTGTATTTCCATTAATTTGAATCTGCTTTTCAAATAATTTAGTCTTTTTTGGTGCTGGTGTAGTTAGATTTAATTTATTAATATCTACTGTAACACTTCTCATAAAAGCACCATCAAACTCTTTTGTAATTCTTATAATACCAGCATTTAACGTATTATTAATTTGAATACCCTTTTGTTTTAAGCTGATATTCTGTCCCTGAGGATAAGAAACTTTAAATAAAGGAGATAAATCATTTTCTTCCTGTACATAATACTCTTCAATATTCTCATCCGCTGGAATTGTTAATTCAAGATAATTAGACCAAATGCAGTACTCGTTATCATTTATTGGTTCATTAACAGGCATTAACTGAACTGTTTTTACTAATTCTTTCTTTTGATTATAAACACCTACTCCAACACTCTTAATATTAATAAAAGAAGGATCTACAAATGTTCCATCTGGGTTAATCCAGTATTTTTGTAATACAAATTTATACGTTTTCATCTGAGTATTTACAATTGCCATATTACATTCATTCTTTTGATCAAATGTAACTACATTAGTCTTTTTATTATCTACCCAGTATACTGGCTTATAATTTTCAATTGGTTCTTCTTCTACAGTAATAATGCAGTCCACATCCTTTGGCAGATTAATACTTGCCATATAATGATTATCAGCCGTTAATTTTACTTTATTCTTTACTGTATCTCCACATTTAATAAGAACAATAACATCTATTTCTTTTCCATTTTCATCTTTTGGAATATCACCAACCCAATCTTTTGATAAGTTCAATGTTCCATAAGAAGAAGGATTCATATTTCTAAATAATACAGGTGTATCAATAAGTGTTTCTCTAACAGCTGGGCTCGTATTAATATATTTATAATTTTCTGACCAGATAAAATGATGCTTATTATTTGAATATGGCCAGTCATCTACATTCCATGCTACTCCATTAGGAACTGGATCAATAACAGTTACTGGTTTCCAGTCATTTGATTTATAGCCATACTCATACCAATGATACGCTCTTCCTTCTGCATCGGTATATACATCATCATCAGCTACTAGATAATACCAGTTTTCATCTGTTCCCTTATATTCATTGCCTATTTTATACATTGCTTTGATTGATGCTATATTGGCTCTACCTGAGGTGTCCTTTCCTTTTATAGCTACAAGCGTATTATTAGTAAATCCATCATCATAATAATACTCATTTACTGTAGTATAATTAGTTTCATGTGATCCCTCTACTGGAAGACCATTAAACTGATTCAATCCATCAATATATACTTCATAAGTATCATCACCTGTAATGAAGAAATTATTTTGAGGTTTTCTACTAAATACTAAATTTGCATTAAATTTTCCCCATGCAAGTGGTGCATCATGCACTATAAATTCAAGGATATTATTTTCAAATGTAATATCTGTTACATTAGCTTCTGTAAATACATAATTAAAATGCACATCAAATATACTATGCTTCTCTTTAAAACTTGATTCATCTGCTATAAAATCATCTATTACATAATTCCCTGGAAGCATCTCTGGCAATGTAATAGTATATTTTATTGTATATCTATAAGTATGAGTATAATCAGCAATACCATCTGCATCACTCACTTCATCACCTAGTAAAATAAAATCTACATCAGTAGATAAAACCTTACCAACAATGTGAATATTAGCACCAGGAATTGGTTGTACTTCTGAACCATCTTTTACTGATAATGTAATGGTATCATGAACAAAACCTGCTCCTTTTTTAAACTTTGCTTTAAATTCCATATCAGACATCACAGGATCCTCATTATCCGGTAAATTTGGATCCCAATAATCAAATGTATACTCCTCATCCGGAATAGGAAGTGGAACTACTATTTGCTTAAATGGTGTTCCTTTTTTTACACTGATTATAACTTTATCCTGATCTGTTACAAGTTGCCCGGTTCCATCAATATACGCTAATTTTCCATGATCTCCCGAATAGAAAATAACATCTACCATTTCATCTAATCGCATATTAGGTGGATTCCCATCCCTTAGCATTCCTATCGTATTTTCCCCGAATACAAATACTGTCGTCGATATAAGCATTAGGAAAATTAATATCAACGCTGTACTTCTTCTAAATTTGTAAATCATATTTTCCTCCTTACATACCATGCGACTGCTACAAATAAAGTGAGTTTTCGCTTTTATACCATTTACTTGTTATATTTATACCCAAAATTGTAATAATTTAACCAAAATTATTAATAAAATTTAATTAATTTTAATTTCGAACAATTATTTTATTGAAATTTTGTAATATTTTTAACTAAAAAATTTTTCAAAAAACAAAAAAACTAGGAAACTTTACATTTCCCAGTATCTTTTATTTTGAAAATTTGATGATGGAATCCATTATCTTACTGAACTCCTCTTTATCTATACCCTCTCTATGAAAACAATTTTTAGCATTATTTTTTAAAATTTCTATGCCCACATTATTTACCGCAGAACGAATAGCTGCTATTTGAACCAGAACATCTTCACAAGGCTTTTCGTCAAGAATCATTTTCTCCACACCCTCTACATGTCCTTTTATTGTTCGTAACCTATTTATTATCTTTTTTCTCTCTTCCATTATTCACCTATCTTATCTATATTTTCTATTATGGTTTCAGCATCCTCAGCACTATTTGATGTTCTTACAATCTTATGCGCTTTATCTAAATAGAAAATAGTTGGAACAGTAGCTATTGCATAATTATCAGAAAATTCATTCTTATAATCAAAATAAGCTATTTTTTCTAATCCATTTTCTTTTATAATCTTTTTTGCTCTATCATAATCATCCATTACACTAATTAGTATAATATTTTTCCCCTGCTCATACACCTTATAAGCTTCTTTCAATTCAGAAAGACAAGAAGCTCATCTGCTATTCCAAGTAACAATGGTAAGATTAGAAAAATCTCCTAATGTCATCTCTTGATTCTCCACATTATATACTGTAAAATCTACAGCAGTATCTGAAGAACACGACAAAAGCAATATAACAAGTGATAATATGGCTAGAAACTTAAATAAATAAGTTGACATCAGATTTTTCTCCTTCTGATAAATATGTAGCTACACCACCAAAAGTAACACCATCAATAAGTTCTTCTTCTTTTACACCCATTAAATCCATACTCATATTACAAGCAATCATCTGAACACCTGCATCAAGAGCCTGCTGAATAAGATCTTCTAAAGTACCTACATTATGCTTATTCATTAATCCTCTAATCATTTTAGGCCCCATACCCATCATATTCATCTTTGATAACTTAAGCTTCTGAGAGCCTCTTGGAAGCATAGATGAAAACATTGATGATACAAAGTCTTTTTTTACATTTTGTTTTACTGGCTTTTTAATAATATTAAGTCCCCAGAATGTAAAGAACATTGTTACTTTTCTTCCCATAGCTGCTGCACCATTTGCAATAATAAAAGAAGCAATCGCTTTATCTAAATCATCACTGAATACAACCATTGTTTTATTATTATTTGCTTGAGTAGATACTGATTTAGAAACCTTTCCACCCTTTTGAATTGTAGCAAAGAAACTATCTCCTGTAAACCCTGAATCAAGTAATGTATGTCCCTGATTTTCACACCATTTAGAAATATCTGATTTAAAGCCTGGATCCGTTGCTGTAACTTTTAATTCATCCCCTACTTTTAATTCTTCAATCTTTTTATATACTTCTCTAATAGGTCCTGGACAAGAAAGTCCACAAGCATTTAAACTGAATTCTTCCCCTAAATGAATTGGTTCAGCTTCTTCTGTACCACACACAATATTACAACATGTATCCATTGGCTTTTGACCCGAATTATTAATGACGCAGTTATAAGTAGTATATCCACCAATGAGATTATACACTTTATCAAAACCATGTGCTCTTAAAATCTGCTCTGCAATATATCCTCTAATACCAATCTGGCAATAAATAATATATGTTTTTTCTTTATCCAGTTTATGTAAATCTTCTCTTAATGTATCTACACAGAAATGCTTTGCACCCTCTATGCTACCTAAAGAAAACTCTTCTTCACTTCGAACATCTAAAAGCTCTGCACCTTCTTTTACAAATCCTTCTATTTCATGATAATGTACAATTTTTGTTTTACCAGTTAAGATATTTTCACCTACGAAACCAACCATATTTTCAGGTGCTTTCGCTGACGAGAATGGCGGAGCATAAGCAAGTTCTAAATCTTTTAGATCATATACTGTTGCACCAAATCGTATGGCTGTTGCCATTACATCAATTCTCTTATCAACACCTCTATATCCAACAATTTGAGCACCTAAAATCTTACCTTCTAAATCAAATATTGTTTTAAATGTAAGTGGGAATGCTCCAGGATAATATCCAGCATTTGATTTTGGATGAATAATAATCATTTCATAATCTTTATGAAGTTCTTTTCCTAATCGCTTTAACTGCTTTTCATTTAAGCCCGTACTTGCAACTGTTAAATCAAATACCTTAGCAACAGATGTCCCTTGCGTTCCTGCATATTTCACATCCAACCCTGATATGACATCAGCAACAATTCTACCTTGTTTATTGGCAGGTCCAGCAAGAGGAACCATTCCTCTGTCCTTTGTATTAAAATCTTCTATTTCAACCGCATCACCAAGAGCATAGATATTTGGGTCACTTGTAAGCATTTGATCATTTACAACGATTCCACCACGCTGATTAAGCTCAAGTCCAGCATCTTTTGCTAAATTACTCTGCGGTCTAACGCCAATAGAAAGAATCACTAAATCCACTAAAAGCTCTGTACCACTTTTGAGTACAATTTTTGTTTGATCTCCTGCATCTTCAAAATAATCTACACCATCCGAAAGAATTAAGTTTACATTCTTATCTCTTACATGAGCATGAATACCTTGTGCCATATCAAAATCAACAGGTCCCATTACTTGGTCTGCCATCTCAACAATACTTACATCCATATTTAAATCATGTAAGTTTTCAGCCATCTCAATACCGATGAATCCACCACCAATAACAGCCGCTTTTTTCGCCTTTTTCCCATTAATATGCTTAATGATTTTATCCATATCATGCATGTTCCAAAGAACAAAAATATTATCTGAATCAATCCCTTTGATAGGCGGTTTAAGTGGTGTAGAACCTGGTGATAATACTAAGATATCATAACTCTCCACATATTCTATACCTTTTTTTAAATCCTTTACTTTAACTTCTTTTTTCTCTCTATCAATCGATAATACTTCATTAAATACCCTTACATCCACATTAAATCTTGCATTAAAAGATTCTGGTGTTTGTAATAATAGATTATCTCTTTCCTTGATTGCACCACCTATATGATATGGCAGTCCACAATTTGCAAATGAAATATATTCATTTTTTTCAAGCATAATAATTTCTGCATGCTCATCATTTCTTCTCAGTCTTGCTGCTGCACTAGCACCACCAGCTACTCCACCAACAATAACAACTTTTTTACTCATTCTTTCCTCCATTTATTCTACGTCAATTAATTCACAATGCCATCTTAAAAAAATAACAGATAAACTGTTATTAACAAGGTCTAATAGCATTTGAACTAACGACAAAACCTTTTTTAAACATATTTTTTACATAGTCAATTTTAAAATTCTTATACTGCTCTAATAATTCTCTATCCACAGCAAATTTAATACCGTTTATCTCTTCAATATAATCATTTTCCATTGGTTTTTCTAGGTTCACGCCTAGTGTTGGACCACTTCAACCAAAACCTGCAATCATAATTCGAAATACCAAATCCGTATTACGATATAAATTTTCAAATTCCATTAGTGCTTTTTCTGTCACTTTTATACTCATTCTTCCTCCTATCCTACCCCCCTAGGCGGGCGTATATACATATCATAATATAAATAGATTCATTTGTCAATTACTTCTCTCCATCGACTTCTTTAATCGCCCCTTCTTTATTCTGATATAAAAACTCTTTAAAATCATAATTAGAAGCTATATATATATTCGCTTCAATATTATACTCTTCAAAGATAGGTACATACTCTTTTTTTTCATCAGAATATACCATTGGATTTTCAGAGCAAAATCCAAATGCAAGCTCTTTCATCTTTTGAATCATCTCATCATCTACTATTTTTTCATCTGGAACCTGTATAAAATTAATATAACCCTTTGTATCCTCATCATAATTTTTCCAGTATACATAGAACTTATTAAAATCTGACCTCTTAAATCCAGATACATCATTGGTAACAAAGACATTAATATTCATTGCATATTTATTTTGAAACATATCTTCTATCGTCTTAATTGTATCTGGAAGTAAAAATCCTTCTCTTTCAGGACTATCAATATCCACATATACGACATCCATCCCTAAATTCTTAAATAGCTCTTTCGCACTTTCTCGGATATTTTTTTCTTCTTTTTTAGAAAATATCTCATCTTCAGAAATATAATATATTCCTAGAAAAGATTCCTCACCAATTTGAATCTCTCCTAATAAATCCTCTCCTGCTACAAATTTTACTGGAATAGACCACACCGAATCATAATGTGCTATAACCTCTGCCTCTACATTCTTAAGCTTTGCATCAGAGCCATATTGAAGAGCTACTCGTTTTTCAAATGCTTCTGAATACATTTCAACCAGTTTATTCAGTTTTTTATCTTCTTCAGAATCTGTTTGAGCACATGAAACAAATAAAAGTGCACTAAGAATGATTAAAATTATTTTTTTCATATTCCTCCAATCTATATTTATTGTATTATATAACATTTTTTTAATATTTTCCTTTCCTTTTTGTTATACACGATAGTTATTCTGATATTTCTGATAATTTATATCCTTCATACCTTAATTATATTTTATTCTATGAAAGGAATCTTTTTAGATATCCCTATCAATCCGCATTATCAATTTTCCTAAATTTTCCGATAATCTCCCTTTTTTTCTCCACTCTAATTTTATACTCTCGCTTATCAGAAATTTTTTTATCATTTTCATACCATCCCTCAAAAACAGCTTCTTTACTAGGATATGCTGTTAATAAAGCATAAGTACCTAATAATCTAGAACCTGAACCAGAAACAAATCCTATCATTTCATCATTTGATCGAACTTTAATATGATAATAATACTCATGTTCTATATCTTCTCCTACTATTTCATTAGTTAATGAAATTTCTTTTCCATCAGTTTTGTTGAAAACTTTATATATTGTTGTAGAAGCTCCATCTTTTTTAATATCTTCTTTTGTATAAGCTGGTATATCAGCAAGTAATACAGCGCCTTTTGTAATTGGTATATCATAGTAATTAATCAATCTTACAACACCTTCAAACGAAATTTCTTCTGCTATATTAACATTAACATTTCCTTTATTTGTTGCTATCATTTTTATTGTATAGTTTCCATCTGATGGTAAATATACAAACTTTTCATTATCATAATTTATACCATATGATAATACAGTATCTAAATCTGGCAATTCATCATTTTCAATCCATGCAACTAAATTTCCGTCTTCATCATAAACTTCAATATTAACAGGACAATTAATTTGTATCAGTCTAGTTTTTCCAGTAGAAAAATGAACAACATCCTCTAATTCTTCATTAGTTTCTATAGAGTCTGGCTCTTCTAAATGATAATTTTGTACCATATCAATAAATTTTGAAATAAACGAACTTAATTCTTCTAACCAAGAAGTTTCAGATTTCAAAATTCCATTAGCAACTATTGATTGATTATCTGCATAACTATAAAATGGAATTACGCTCATTTGAAATAAAATTAAAACAACTAAAAATAAAGATAATTTATACCTCATATAACATTCCTCCTTAAAAGATAGATTATTTTGAGTATTTAATAATAAAATCTATTATCTTACTAAATTCCTCTTTATCTATCCCCTCTTAATTAAAATAATTAAAATTATTTTCTTCATATGCCTCCAATCTATATTTACTTTATTATATAACATTTTTTTAATATTTTCATTCAAACAATATTTTTTTAATATCTTTTACTGTAGACATTGAATTTTGAAGAAAAATAAAATATTATAGTTTAAAAGGCGCAAAAAAATATTATAAAAATTTTTGGTTATCCACTTGACAAATAAGTTATTAAAATTGTATTAACATACTTATCCACAAGTTTTCCACATTTAGTGGATAACTGAATTTTTGTTCTGAAAAAGGAGATGTTATGAGCTGGAAGAGTAGAGGAGTTCGTGGTTCTGCATTAGAAGAGCTAATCATTTTTACGAACGAATATTATCTTAAACATAATCTGGCAAGGATTGATAAAGTACCAACCCCAATAAAGGTTATTGAACAAGGAAAAGACGGAATGATTTTAAAAGCCTTTTATGAAAAAAAATCAACAGTTGATTTTATTGGATTAATACAAGGCGTCTCTGTTGTATTTGATGCAAAGGAAACAAATCTTTCGAATCTACCATTTAAAAACATACATGATCATCAAATAGAATATATGAAAGATATCACCCACCATGGAGGAATTGCTTTTATTATTGCATATTTTAAGAAATATAATGTCTATCAACTCATTCCTTTTGAAACCATTTATAAATATTATAAGGAATCAAAAAAAGGGGGTAGAAAATCCATCCCCTTTGATGCGTTAAATAAAGATTTCAGCATTCCTTATAAAAATGGCATACTGAATTATATTTCTGTTTTAAATACTCTTTTAAAATATAGAGAATCAGATCTTCTTTGATATTTCATTTGAAAGAAGAGCAAATTCCTCTATGCTAAGTGTTTCTCCTCTTCGTTGAGGATTAATCGAAGTACTTTCAAATACTTCTTTTAAGGTATCTTTCGGTACTTTTAATATGCCTGAAGAAAGTGCATTTAAAAGCGTCTTTCTTCTTTTACTAAAGGCATCTTTTACTACATTAAAAAATACTTTTTTATTCAGAATCTCTAGTTCATTTTCTTTTATTTTTAGTCTGATAACAGAAGAAGATACCTTTGGCTGTGGATTAAATGATGCCGGACTCACCACTGTTATAATCTCTGGATCAGAATAATATTGAACAGCTACTGAAAGCGCTCCATACTCCTTTGTTGATGGCTTTGCAATCATTCTATCTGCTACTTCTTTTTGAACCATTACCACAATATCTGATACATTAATATCATTTTCTAATAAACTCATCACAATTGGCGTTGTGATATAATAAGGTAAATTAGCAACCACTTTTGGCTTTGAATCAAATTTTTCTTTTATCATGCTATTTAAATCCAATTTTAACACATCGGAATTAATCACTTCTACATTATTAAATTCATAGAGTGTATCCTTAAGAACTGGAATTAAAAAGCTATCAATTTCAACAGCAAGCACCTTATTTGCTCTTTTCGCCATCTCATACGTCATAACACCTATTCCTGGTCCTATTTCAATAATATTATCTTTTTCACCAATTTCTGCACCCTCTATAATTTTACTAAGAGCATTTTCATCAATAAGAAAGTTTTGACCCAGTCCCTTTGAAAACTTAAAGTCATATTTCTTCATAATATACTTTATTGTATTTATATCTGTTAATTTACCAATTAAATTATCTTTCATAATCCTCCAATTTTTCAATACATTCTAGAAAAAGTTCTCGATCAATCTGATAAGAATTCAACCTCTTAAGAAAAGTACTTCCATTAGCATAGCCAATACTTAGCATTTTTCCTAATTCACTTCTTCGATACGATGATTGATTGGAACCAATTAAATCAAATAATAATAAATCATCCTTTGTATATAAATCTTCCGCTTTATTATCAGTTGCATGCGCATTTAAAAGCGCTCTTTGTATTGCTTCATCCGATGCATTTTCTACACCAATATTACCATTTAAAGTGCCTTCTTCTCTTGAAATATAAGCCTGTTTACAACCAGGAACAACAGCATTTATGCTCTTTCTTATATTCTCACCTGCTCTATCAGGATCCGTAAGGATGATAACACCTACTTCCTTTTGAGCCTTTTTGATAAGCTCCAGTGTTTTTTTACTAATATGAAATCCATGCGTTATAATAATATGAGCATCTACCGAACGTTTAATAGCTGTTTCATCATCTCTACCCTCAACAACGATTATTTCCTTTATCTTCATTTCTCTGAATATCCTTTATATAAACTCTTATCAATAGGATCACTTATGATATATACTAGTACATTTCTTTTTCCATATCTTCTTACTTTTTTCGGATCGGATATAAATAAATCCACTAAATAACCCTTTACAGCAGAACCTGTATCTTCTGCAATCGCAAAACCATAATCAGGCGTACTATCAAGTGATTTTATATAAACTTTTGTGCCAAGAGGAATATATCTTGGATCTACCGCAATAACGCCTGGTCTTGCGTGCGTTCCTGTAAACGTAATCCCATAGCCTGGATCACCAGGATTTTTAGCACAGCTCTCATAGGTTAAATCATACGCTGTAGCCTTACACGAAAGAATCTTAGAATATCTGAACGGAAGCCCTCTACTCGTTACTAAAAAGCTCTCATCTTTCTTATTAATCACTTCATTGACAGGTTCCTTAATTATTTTTTCTTCTACTAACTCTCTTTTTATTTCTTTTCCATTTTTATAGATAATATGATACGTTACTTCTTTTAATCCATTTTCACCTTCATTCATCTTCTGATCTGATTTAATATTCTCTACAAAAACCACTTCACTATAAAAAGGAATCTCTTCTGTAACAGTTTCTACCTTACTATCTAAATACGTAATAAATATCGTATCCCCTTTCATATCACCATCAATACTAGGAAGTATCTCATCATCCTCATCATAAATAATATTTTGTTCTTTTAAGATATCTCTCACCTTATACTTTGTTGTTCTAACTTTAATAGTCTCTGTTCCTTTTTGTATTTTAAGATCATATGCCCTTGTTATATTTATTGTCTTATCTTTTATCTCTACTTTATCATCATCACTCAGCTGAATATCACAGAGATTTAAAATAGAATCTGTATTATTTTTTATTGTTTTAATAGTATATACCTTCATACTTTCTCTACTATTATCATTAATAGTATATACATCATAACTATGATATAAGAATCCTACAATAACTAAAGAAATGACTATAAATACGTATTTTATATATTTTTTCATAAATCCTCCAATATGATGTATTATATAATTTATAAAATAAAGTGTCAAATTTTAGGATTTAAAGGTATAATAGAATAAAGAAAAAAAGGATGATATATGAAAGAAAGTCGATTATTTCAGATAGTATACTATATATTATCAAAGAAACAAGTTACAGCAAAAGAGCTTGCAGAAGAATTTGAAATTTCAATACGAACAGTCTATAGGGATTTAGACTGGATTAGCATTTCTGGAATACCTATTTATACAAAGAAGGGTAGAAATGGCGGGATTTATATTGATAAGGAGTTTACATTACATGAATCCATACTATCTTCTAAGGAAAAAGAAGACATTCTTCTATCACTGAATACCCTAAATAATAAAGAGCTGATACGAAAACTATCTGCTACTTTTAATATGAAAAATAAAAACTGGTTAGAAATTGATTTTTCTAAATGGCATAGGGACGAACAATACGATGATGTATTCCAAAAGATGAAAGATTCCATTTTAAATAAAAATATGATTAAATTTACATATTTCGGTAGTGATAATAAAAAAAACAAGTAGAACAGTTAAACCGATTAGAATAGTATTTAAAAATCAGGACTGGTATGTATATGCCTTTTGCTTATTAAAAAATGATTTTAGATTTTTTAAACTACGAAGAATAAAAGATTTAACCATGCAATCTCATTTTACAGATGATTTTTCAGACTTGATAATAAAAAAAGAAATGCCCGCTTACGATATGATTAATATCAAACTTAAATTTGATAAAAAACACGCCTTTAGAGTATATGATGAGCTAGAAAATATAATAGAAAAAGAAGATTATTTATATGTAAATGTTTCCATCCCTAATAATTATATTCTCTATCAGTATATTCTATCATTTGGTGATGGGGTAGAAGTCTTAGAACCTACACATATTAGAAAAGAGATAAAAAATAAATTAGAAGAGATGCTTAAAAATTATAATATGACGTAAGATGTCATATTATATTTTATATAATAAAAGAAAAGGGGGTATTATGGCTATACCAAAAACAAAAGAGGAGCTACTTACTGCTGCAAATGATAATATGAAGAAAATGATGACATTAATTTCTGAGCTATCAGAAAACGAATTGAATACAGCTTTTGATTTTTCTAAGGATGAAAAAAAGAAAGAAGCGCACTGGAAGAGAGATAAGAATATAAGAGATATTTTCATCCACTTATATGAATGGCATCAGCTTGCTCTAAAGTGGATTAATGCAAATACAAATGGAATAGAAAAACCTTTTTTCCCTGAGCCTTATACCTTTAAAACATATGGTGATTTCAATGTAAAGCTATGGGAAAAACATCAAACAACTTCTTATGATACATCAAAAAAACTATTAGAAGATAGTCATAATGAAATAATGAAAGTGATAGACTCTTTTTCTGATGAAGAATTATTTACAAAGAAGTATTTTTCTTTTACAGGTACAACAAGTCTTGGAAGTTATTTAATATCTTCTACATCAAGTCATTATGACTGGGCAGTAAAGAAAATCAAAGCGCATAAAAAAAACTGTAAAAATAAATGAAATATATAAAAGTAAAAACCATCTTATCGAAAGATAACCGCCTTAATATTTATAGGGGATGTTCTCATGGCTGCATTTACTGTGATTCAAGAAGTGAGTGCTATCATATAGAAGATTTTGAAGATATTGAAGTGAAGGAAAATGCGCTTACTCTTTTAGAAGAAAAGCTAAAAACTAAGAGAAAGAAGTGCATAATTCATCTAGGCTCGATGTCAGATCCTTATATTCCTTTAGAAAAAGACTTAGAGTATACAAGAAAATTATTAGAGCTTATCGATAAATATAATTTTGGCATCACTCTGATTACAAAATCAGATCTTGTGCTTAGGGATATGGATATATTAAAAAGAATACAGAAGAAAACAAAAGCTATTGTTCAAATGACAATTACTACATATGATGATGAGCTATCAAAAAAAATAGAGCCTTATGCACCAGCAACTAGTAAAAGGCTAAATGCACTTAAAAAATTAAAGAAAGAAGGTATTCCTACGATTGTATGGATTACACCACTTCTTCCTTTGATTAATGATAATGAAGAAAATCTTAGAAATATTTTAAATCATCTTATAGATATTAAGGTAGATGGCATTCTATGTTTTGGTATTTTCCTTACCTTAAGAGATGGGAATAGAGAGTATTTTTATAAAAGCCTTGATACATTATTTCCTTCCTATAGAGAAAAATATATAAAAACCTATGGAAATCATTATATGGTAATGAGTAAGAATAATAATAGGCTTATGACATTATTTCATCAAATGCTTAAAAAGCATAATATTCTTCATAATCCAGAGGATATTTTTAAGTATTTAAATACATTTGAAGATAAAGTAAGTCCACAGCAAATAAGTATCTTCAACTAATTCATTATTCAATATATTATATTATGATTTAAATCAATTTCTAAACACTTCTTTATATATACATAAAATAAATAATATAGATAACTATAAAAAACTTTACTTTAAGATTCCAATAGGCTTTGATTAATCTCAAAGTCTATTTTCATATCTCAATATAAAAACTCATTTAAATATTTCAAACGATATCATGGACAAACACTTGACAATAATATAATAAAAGATACACTATAACTATGCAAGAATTTACAAAAGGAGAATAAATTGAAAAATTTAGCAAATATCATTTCTAATGCTATGCCTCTACTAAACGCCATTCCTGATGCATTATGTATTATTGACAATAATGGTAAAAATGTTTTTTCTAATGATGTATACAAAAAAATGATAAAACAAGGTAAATCAGAACTAGTATCAGATTCAAAAGAAATAAAAATTAATAATCAAACCATAGGAAAAATTACAATTTATCATGATACTTCTGAATTAAAAAGACTTAAACTAAAATTAGATTGTGTAAACCAAAAATTAAGAAAAGTTCAAACTAAATATGATTTTAAAGATATTATTGGTAATGATTCTAAAATAAAACAAGTCATAAATACTGCAAAAATTGTAGCAATGACACCTGCCACTATCATAATTCGTGGTGAAAGTGGAACTGGCAAAGAAATATTTGCAAATGCAATACATAATAATAGTACACGTCAAAATGAACGTTTTGTAAAAATAAACTGCGCTTCGTTACCAGAAGACCTTTTAGAGAGTGAGTTATTCGGTTTTTCTGATGGTGCCTTTACAGGTGCAAGGCGTGGTGGTAAAAAAGGTTTATTCCAAGAAGCAGATAAAGGAACACTTTTTCTGGATGAAATCGGTGATATATCTTTAAAAATGCAAGTTAAACTTTTAAGAGCATTACAAGAAAAAGAAATACTCCCTATAGGAGCTCTTACTCCTATAAAAGTTGATGTAAGAATTATATGTGCAACAAATAAACCATTAGAAAAAATGATAGAAAATGGTGAATTTAGAGAAGATTTATACTATAGACTGAATGTATTTCCATTATTTATACCTCCTCTAAGAGAAAGAAAAGAAGATATTAAATACATTGTTATGTATTTACTCAATAAATATAATGAATTTTATGATAGAAATATAAATAAAATAGATGATCAAGCTATAATATTACTTCAACAAAACGAATGGAAAGGTAATGTTAGAGAATTAGAAAATATTATTTCTCGTGTTCTTATAAATATGGAAAGAGATAATGAAGTAATAACCAAAGAGAATATTGAATCTGCTTTAAATAACAAAAATAATTTTATGAAATGCAATACAAAAAATACACTTAAAAATCTGCCTAACAATATTAATGATGCAGTAAGAATGACAGAAAAATACTGTATAGAACATGCTATAGAAAAATATAACGGAAACAAAAATAAAGCTGCTGTTGAATTAGGGATTCCTCTAAGAACACTTTATTATAAATGCAAGAAACTAGGAATTTGATTTTTTTCGCAAAATATTGCAGCAATTATTATCAATTTATATTGGTATTTGATATGAAATACCTAAAGATAGAGCTTATCTATTTGGCATATATATTGCTTTATATATTGTTGTAAAGAATAACTCAACAATTTCTAGGAGGAGAAAATGAATAAAAATAAAGAATTAAATGAATTTACAAGAAATTATTATGGACAACTTTCAGGAAGTGTTTATAGTAATCCTGTTCCTATTAGTTCTAAGGACACAGCATTAATAATAATTGATGCTCAAAAATGTATTACAAAAGAATATTTTATTGAAGTTTATAACAGTTTAAATATTGATGTTGAACCGTTTATGCCTATTTTAGATCAATTAGAAGAAAATACAAATGTCAGCTTAAACAATATTCAAAAGATTCTTAATAAGTGTAGAGAAAAACAGATTGTTCCAATTCATATCCGTATTCAATCACATTTAAATGATGCAAAAGATACTGGGACACTCCATAAATCTGCAGGTATGTTTTACCCACCAAATGGATTTGCATCAGAATTTTGCGATGAAGCTAAACCATTAGATGGTGAAATAATTCTAAATAAAACTTGTTCTGGAATACATGTAGGTACGCATATTGATAGAATTTTAAGAAATTTAGACATAAAAAATGTAATTGTTGTCGGATTTTATACCGATCAATGTGTAAGTACATCAATAAGAGATCTTGCTGATTTAGGTTATAAAGTTGATATGATTGAAGATGCTATGAATGCCATGAGCCAAGAAAGACATGAAAATGCTCTACAAGGAATTAAATTTATATACGCTAATTGTGAAACAACAGATAGTTTATTAAAAAGAATGGAAGATTTATAAATGAAAGATTTAGTTAATGATTTAATAAAAGAAAGCATACAAGATGTTTTAAAATGGAGAAGACACTTTCACCAATATCCAGAATTAAGTTTTGAAGAATTCAACACCGCCGAGTATATTGTAAACCAATTAAAAACAATGGGATTCGATATTAAAACTAATATTGGCGGTACAGGTGTACTTGCAACTTTTGATACCCAAAAACCTGGTCCAGTCATTGCTTTTAGAGCAGATATTGATGCTTTGCCTATACTGGAAGAAACAGGCTTGCCTTTTGAATCAAAAAAAGCTGGGATTATGCATGCATGTGGACATGACTGCCATATTTCGATTTTACTTGGAACAGCTAAAATAATCTCTCAAATGAAAGATAAATTCTGTGGCACTATAAAATTTATATTTCAACCAGGAGAGGAAGCAAATGGTGGTGCTAAATGTGTTATTAATGATGGTGCCTTAAAAAATCCTGATGTAGAGGGAATTTTTGCATTACATATGATGCCGAATTTACCCACTGGTACAATTGGAATAAAATCAGGGTATTTATCTGCTACTGATGATGAGTTTATCATTAAAATATACGGAAAAAGTGCTCATTCTTCTGAACCTGAACAAGGTGTAAATGCTATAACAATTGGAGCTCATATCATTACATCTATTGAAACCATTTTGACTAATAGTATTAATCCATTTGATGTAGCTACTTTATCTATTTGTCAAATAAATGGAGGAGAAGCAATAAATGTAATACCTGAATATGTTGAAATGAAAGGTATGAT
>PDWI01000850.1_pt1 | contig 50067 bp, 36 predicted proteins | sample 1430891 | NCBI WGS metagenome assembly PDWI01 (sample SAMN01162508, study PRJNA174530) | Oral metagenome, whole genome shotgun sequencing project. | biome: Marine environment; feature: Marine mammal; material: Swab sample of the gingival sulcus; isolation source: swab sample of gingival sulcus...
GGTCTCAGACGAGCTGCTGGATGAGACCATTGAGCATCTTAATCCAAAGCAGCTCAATCGAATGGTGGCAATGCTCACCTCTTCCATACCCCTTGCTATTGACAAGAAAGATGCCGAGCAACTCTCTATAGATGAAAGCCTGCTCAACAGGTTGAAAAACACCAGTAAAGGGCACATCATCGAACAAAGCATTGCTCAACACCTTGATGCACAGCAACTACACAATGCTTCTGCAGAACACCAGCTCCCAGCCCAACTTAAAACCCGACTCCAGCAACCTGCCTGGTCCGCCCCCATTTTGGTCTCAACTGCACAGCTGGCTGTTGACCCAGAAGTCAGCGGAAAGGAACCGGACTTTGATCATTTTGATAAAGTGATTAGCGGCTACCAATCTTTGCTTCCAGCAGATAAGCAAGACAAGATTGCTACTCAGGCTGGCGCTCAGATTGCCTCCTTTGAAGATAAAGAGTTAGGCACTTTACTGATCCAACGTTTTAAAGGGTTATTTGGAGATAAACTGTATACTGAAATCGTCAAACACCTGACCGACGATAAGCTGGCAACCCTCACCCAGCAACTCTATCGGTATTCTACCGGCCAGGAAATACTTCCATCCGGAGAGAGCAACGAGACGGTTTCAGCTGCCTATAAACAGCTGATGCAGACGGTAAAGAACATCAAAATGCGCACTGTTGTTGAAATGCACAAGGATCGTCAACGACAGCAGGAAGAGACCAGGCTTGATACCATAGAAAAAGGTATTCAGTCAATTTTAAGTAACGATCCTAAGGCATTTACGAACAAACTTGTCAGTCAAGCCCTACCTGAAACTGTTGCGCAATACCTTACCGAGGGCAAAGAAAGGCAGGCCGATACACTTCTCATGCATACTGCGGTGGCGTTGCAGTCTGATTCAATAACCATTCAGCGCAACAGTGCCGTGGCCTTGGCAGAAATTACCCAGCAGCTTGCTCAACAGAGACAGTGGGAGCGTTTGATTCGTCTTATGCCTGCACTTGAGCAGGCCCTGAAACACTTAGGTAAAGATGAAGAGAGTGTTAAAAAAATAATCACTGCCCTCTCAAAACTTGCACACTACTATCTCCAACAGGAAAACTACGAGAAAGCCTATGAGGTTATTCATGCTATTGGACGAATAACCTCAGGTCAAAATGCACATTTCAGTGAGACCGTGCATAAGCACAGCACTAAGGCATTGGAGCACATCAGCTCAGACGACATATTGAAAAAACTGCTTGAGGTGTACCTGCATGATGAAAAAAAACGGGATAATGCCGGTAACCTGCTGACTGACCTTGGACGTAAATCAGCCCATTTCCAGTTACAGTATCTGATGAAAAGTGAGAGTCGTTTTGAGCGTAAACTTTTGATCAACCTTATCTCTCAAACCGGCCATACTGCCAGCGATGTTTTACTTGATCAGCTTATTCAACCATCACCTTGGTATGTAACCAGAAATATTGTCCGACTACTTGGGGAGATTGGCTCACCCTCCTTTATTCGCCCCATTAGCCAATTTTTTGATCACAAAGATCTTCGCGTTCAACAGGAAGTGCTTAATACTGCAGTTAAAATTGGTGGAGAACATATTCATCAATTTCTGCTGCAAGCTTTCAACGAAATGCATGATGGGATTAAAACCAGGGTGGTCCACTACATGGCACAGTACCCCAGTGAGACATATGTTCGCCCCTTGCTCGATGTACTTGAGGCCAACCGACCGCTTCAGGGCAAAAATAAGATCCAGTTTCAACTCGCCATTTGCAAAACCTTAGGTATCATTGGGGACAGAAGGGCCTTGCAACTCCTGCAAACTGTTGCCCAAAGCAAATCTGTCCTTGGTATTTCAGGGTATAATGATGAAGTTCGAAATGCTGCGGCAAGGACAATACGACTTATCAGGTCACATGCTCAGGAAGGAAGAGTCCCTCAAACGAAAAAGGAAGTAACTGCAACTCAACAATCTCCTTTATCCACGCCTGCCCAAAACATTCCATCCATTGCAGAAAAAGAGCAGCACATTTTTCACATGGCTGAGCAGGATAAGAAGGAGCAGGCCAAAGAAGCCTTGTTTGAGCTGGTTGTTGCCACAGCTAAAGCTGGGGATTATGATAACGCAGAACGGTTACGTGAACGGATTTATGAAATAGACCCCATGGCATTGAGTGAAATTATTCGCTCTGGTGAAATTATTGAACAAGAAAAATCAGGCGCCATCAATGAAGAGGACTTAACCATATGGGCCCAATTGACGGATGTACTCACCACTGAAGAGTTTCAAACACTCTACCACGGGCTGATTGAAAAGACTTATACTCCTGAGGAAAGCATAGTAACCCAGGGAGCAAAAAATGATGAGCTCTATTTTATTAATCAGGGCAGTATAAAGGTTTCCCATCAGGTACAGGAAAAGGAAATTTTCATCACCAGCCTCAATCGGGGTGAGATCATAGGGGAAAACTTTTTTACCCCTTCAATATGGACTATCAGCTTAACCGCACTCACCCAGTCTCGTATCTCTGTATTGAAACAGGAAACTCTTGTCAAATGGAAAAACCAATTTCCAGGGCTTGAGAATAAGCTGAACAGCTTTTATGAGAAAACCAATCAGATCACCAGTATCCTGCAGAAAAAAGGACTTGAGCGTCGTAAGGATGATCGATTCACAATTTCGCGAAAAATTCAGGTGCAGCCAACAGATTACAACGGTAACGCCATTGGACGAGGATTCCGCGCTGAAATCATAGATATTTCACGCGGTGGACTTGCCTTTGTGATTCGCATAACCAAAAAAGAAAATACCAAGCTCCTGTTGGGGAGAAACCTCCAGATCGTCCTTCCCATTGGGGGGAAAGCCAACTACCTTTACCTGCCTGGTCAATCAATAGGTGTGCAGCCTTTTAATGTGTTTGAAAGCGATTATGCGGTTCACTTTACGTTCCATACCCAGCTGGAACAGAAAGTACTCCAGCAGATTTTAGGGTAGTCCCCCCTAAAGAACCTCCCTCAAAAGGAACTGTGTATCCATGCCGGATGCTATAAGCAACTTTTACACTCAACATCTTCCCGACTCAACGTTCAATGGTGCCATGCTTGTTGCAGAGTGTCCCTTCTGCAAGAAAAAAGGGGTAGCGGGAAAAATTACCGTTTTGCTTAATCCAGAGCATTACTTTCACGGCTACTTCAGGTGCCCAAACAGCTGTTCCAGCGGCGGCTTTCCCATCTACTTTGCCAAACAGCTGGCAATTCCCCTTGCTCAGGTTCCAGGGGCTGATCCTGACCGGGAATATGTCGGACGCGAAATCGATTATCCACCTAAAAACATCAATCAGGACGTGGTTGATTTTCACGATAAACTTACTCCTGAATTACGGGAAGAGTTTCAACATCACTCTATATCAAGGGAAATACTTAGCCAGTTACAGATTGGGTATAATGGTCGCTACCTTGTTTTTCCTTACGAGCAATACGATGGTAATTATTATGCTGCACGCTGCGTTCACCCTGACAAATATGAAGACTCTTTTTGGCTTGGAGACCAACGCTTTGTAGAAAACAAAACGCGCATTTTTAACCTGCCAGAAATTGACCGTTGTGAAAACGGCAGTCTGCTGGTGGTGGAAGGAGAAAAGAATCTACTCGCACTCAAAAGCCTTGGCCTGCCGGGGATAGCGGTTTCCTCAGCAGCCGAGCTTGAGATGATTGATCCGCGAGTGCTTGAGTGGGTCCGAACGCTCTTTGTTTGGGTTGACAATACTGCTGAATCTGCAAAGGCAGCACGATCTTTTGCTACAATGGCAGGGTATAAAGTTCGGCTGGTCTCGTGGCAGGATACTCACCCACGCAAGTATAGCGCATGGAAAATGGCAGAAGAGAGCGGGCGACAATTTAAGCAAATCGCTTTTGAAATGATTCGCTCGGCTAAGGCGTTTTCTCCTTTTGTCACCCCAACAAGTGAATACAACCTTTTTGCTAGCAAGCTTGCAATGCTTTCTGACCCTGCAAGACAAAAAATTGCCACTGGTTTTCCATCCTTTGATAAGGCTTTGGGAAATCTGCAGGGAATCTCCATCATGGGAGGAACGCCGAAGGCTGGAAAATCCTGTTTTTTCATCCAGATTGCCACAGAGCTTGGACGTCAGAAGGTTCCGGTGATCTACTATGATTTTGAAAATGGCAAGCAAAATATCTACCTGCGTACCCTTTCCAGGTGGGCACAGGTAAGGGTTGACGACCTTACTGCCGGCAACCACACTGATGAAGAAAAGCAACGAGTGAGTGAGGCTCACAAGGAGTTGCAACAGTCTTTTCGCTGGCTGCGGGTCGTCAATGACCGCTCATTAACCCCGGAAATAATGCGCCGGCATATTGATTTCCTGCGCCATGAAGCCAATGCTGAACACGTGGTGGTGGTAATCGACAGCCTGCATAAGCTGCCCTTTAAAGATTTAACCAAAAGACGCTCTGGTATAGACGGCTGGCTGCGTCAGCTGGAGGCTATCCGAGATGAACTGGGGGTTGCTTTTCTGGTCATATCTGAACTGAACCGTGGAAAGGACGGACAGTTTGAACGCCAACCGCAGTTGGGTTCATTTAAAGGTTCCGGTGATATTGCCTATTCCGCTGATAACGCGCTGGTCTTTCTCCCTGAGTGGGAGCCCTTTGATGCAACTCCCCCTGAGCAGCGGATTAACAAGCTGTGGATGGTTGCCAGCCGGGAGCACTCCCCCGGCTTAATAGCGGCTTACCGCCTGGATTTCCCTTACTGGGGGTTTGTGGAGCAGTAAAACTCTTGTGTTACAGTAGGTTACGACACCACTGCTTATGCGACTCTAATGCCTGTTTTGCTCTGAACATACCTCGGTCTTTTTTGCGCATCTTTTTTGTGAGTGGGGGAAACAGGCCAAAATTCACATTGCTGGGTTGAAAATGATTCGGGTCTGACATGGTGAGATGAGTAATTAACGCTCCCAGTGCAGTATTGGAGGGAGGAGGTTTCGGCAACTGGTTTTGATTCAGTAATCCTGCCACATTGATCCCTGCGAGCAGCCCCATGGCTGCACTTTCCACATATCCCTCTACCCCGGAAAGTTGACCGGCTATAAATAATCCAGGCTGCTGCTTCATTTGCAGCCAGGGGTCAAGCAAAGCCGGAGCACAAATAAATGTATTACGATGGATGGAACCCATACGCAGAAATTCTGCCTGCTCAAGCCCTGGGATAGACCGGAATACACGACGTTGCTCGTTATACTTCAACTTAGTTTGAAACCCAACCAGGTTATACATGGTACCAGCTCGGTTTTCTGCCCGTAGCTGCACCACCGCATGAAATCGTTCACCTGTAACAGGATGGTCCAACCCCACGGGCTTCATTGGCCCAAACCTCAGTGTATCCACACCGCGACCGCCCATAACCTCAATGGGTAAACACCCCTCAAAATACTTTTCCTGCTCAAATGCTTTCAGCGGCACAGTTTCAGCGCTCATGAGGAGTTGATAAAAATGGTCATATTCCTCCTCGCTCATAGGGCAATTCAGGTAATCTCCTGGTCCTTCATCATCCCAGCGCGATTTCTGATAGATAATATCCCGGTTCAGACTCTCTGCATCCACGATGGGAGCAATGGCATCGTAAAAGGCCAGCTTCTCCCCGGTAATCTCAACAAGCTGGGCAGTGAGTTTCTCTGAGCTCAGTGGTCCCGTGCTCATGATTGCAGGCTCTTTTGTGGTATCCGGGAGCGTTACCACTTCTTCTCTGACAAGCTGAATATGCGGGTGCTGCCCGATAACAGCAGTAATATATGCCGCAAAAAGGTGGCGATCCACAGCCAACGCCTTTCCAGCAGGAACCGAGGAGTGCCTGGCAGCTTTCATGATTAACGAATCGAGCTGGCGCATCTCTTCTTTAAGCAAACCAACTGAGGAATCAACGGCATTGGCACGAAAGGAGTTGGAGCAAACCAGCTCCGCCAACTGATCCGACTCGTGGGCAGGACTGAAACGAGCAGGCTTCATCTCATAGAGTGTAACCTGAATATCTCTTTCAGCCAGCTGAAATGCAGCCTCGCAGCCGGCCAGACCGCCACCGATAACGGTTACTTTTTTCCCGGTTACCAATCTATCTGTACCTCAACAGTTCTTCTTCCCCATTCCAACGCCTGCTGGTGGGAGTCAAAAAAAAGATCAATCCTTTTCGGGCCTTTTATAGCTCCACCACGATCCGCTACAACACCCCAGCCATAGCCTGGAACATACATCCGTGTTCCAAAGGGATAATACTTTGTATCAGCAGCAATGGTGCCATCTTTCTGAAACCACAGCCATGGGAGCATAGTCCGCACAGGGATCATCCAGGGGTGGGTAAGTGAATCACCCGAAAACAAGCCTGGTGTTGGCTCGACAGGGTTGGTGTTTGATGCTGTTTTGCCTGTATAGGGTGCACCTGTACGGGGACCAGCGTTGACATATTTGTTCCAGAAATCCAGCTTAAGAAACAACCAACGGCCCCGCTCCCACGAACAGCATTGTCCACAACCGCAATAGGCAGTGGTTTCCATGATGCGGGCGTCATGGCGTGCACAACTGCACAGGAATGTGCAACTCAAAAGAAAACAGATAAGCAAAAAACGTCGCATAAAAAAAAGCAGGATACCTTGTGATACCCTGCCCTGAATGAAAAGAATGAAACAGTATTAATACCTGTAATACTCAGGCTTGAAAGGCCCTTTTATCTGAACCCCGATGTAGTCGGCCTGCTCTTTGGTGAGCGTGGTTAACTGTGCCCCAATCTTCTTTAAATGGAGGGTAGCCACTTTTTCATCCAGCTCTTTAGGTAAAAAGTACACCTTGTTGTCATATTTTTCTTCGTTATTCCACAGCTCAATCTGGGCAAGCACCTGGTTAGCAAAAGAGTTGCTCATAACAAAGCTTGGGTGACCGGTTGCACAGCCAAGATTTACCAGGCGTCCTTCTGCCAGCACGATGATGCGTTTGCCGTCAGGGAAAATGACATGATCAACCTGGGGCTTGATATTTTCCCACACCAGCTCACGTATCCCTGCAATGTCTATCTCTGAATCAAAATGACCAATGTTGCATACAATGGCCTGATCCTTCATCATATCCATGTGTTCACGGGTAATAACGCGCAGGTTTCCAGTGCAGGTAACAAAAATGTCACCTAGTGGTGCAGCCTCTTCCATGGTGACGACACGGTAGCCCTCCATGGCTGCCTGGAGCGCACAGATCGGGTCGATTTCAGTGACCAGTACGGTGGCACCCATGCCGCGAAGCGCCTGAGCACATCCTTTACCCACATCGCCATACCCTGCAACAACCCCAATTTTACCAGCAACCATAACATCTGTACCGCGCTTGATCCCATCAATAAGAGATTCACGGCAGCCATACAGGTTATCAAATTTGGACTTGGTAACAGAATCATTAACGTTGATCGCAGGCGCAAGCAAGGCACCTTCAGCAGCCATTTCGTTGAGCCGCAATACACCGGTGGTGGTTTCCTCGGAGATGCCCTTTACCTCTTTCATCAGCTCTGGGTATTTTTGGTGCATTACCAGCGTCAGGTCGCCTCCATCATCAAGGATCATGTTGGGCCGCCAGTCATCCGGACCAAAAATAGTCTGATCAATACACCACCAGAATTCTTCTTCCGTTTCTCCTTTCCAGGCAAAGGTGGGAATGCCGGCTGCAGCAACTGCGGCAGCGGCATGATCCTGGGTAGAAAAAATATTACATGAAGACCAGCGGAGCTCAGAACCCAGATCTACCAAGGTTTCCATAAGCACCGCTGTCTGGATAGTCATGTGCAGGCAACCAGCAATCCTCGCTCCTTTGAGTGGCTGCTCCTTGCGGTATTCTTCACGGATAGCCATTAATCCGGGCATTTCTGTTTCAGCAATGGCAATCTCTTTTCTGCCCCACTCAACAAGCCCCATATCTGCAACTTTATAATCTGTCATATTGTACTCCTGCACCAACACGTATAGTGCTCTCTATACTCCACTTTTTTATCTCTATCTAGATACCTGCAGCATCACGCAGGGCGTCAACCTTGTCTGTCTGCTCCCAGGTGAATTCAGGCAGCTCCCTGCCAAAATGACCGTAAGCAGCAGTATTTCGGTAAATAGGCCGTAACAGGTCGAGTTGCTGTACAATAGCCTTTGGTCGTAAATCAAAAACCTGCTGAATGACTTCGATCAATCTTTTATCGCTCACCACACCGGTGCCAAAGGTTTTCACAAAAATTGATACAGGCTGTGAAATACCAATGGCATAGGCGACCTGCACCTCCACCTCTTTGGCCAACCCTGCAGCCACGATATTTTTAGCAACATAGCGTCCCATGTATGCTGAGGAGCGATCAACTTTAGATGGATCCTTACCAGAGAAAGCACCCCCGCCATGTGAGCCCCTGCCACCATAGGAATCAACGATAATCTTTCGCCCGGTCACACCGCAATCACCAACAGGGCCGCCAATAACAAACCTTCCGGTGGGATTGATAAAATATTTTGTATTGGCATCAACCATGTCTGCCGGCAGGATAGGTTTGATGATCTCCTCCATCACCCCTTCTGTCAAATCAGCATGGACAATATCCGGGCTGTGCTGCGTGGAAAGCACAACTGCTTCAATTCGCTTAGCCACATCATCTTCATATTCAATGGTGACCTGGCTTTTTGCATCGGGCCTGAGCCAGGGGAGCACACCTGTTTTACGTATTTCAGCCTGGCGCATCACCAAGCGATGAGCATAGGTGATAGGCATGGGCATTAATACATCGGTTTCATCACAGGCATAGCCAAACATCAACCCCTGATCACCAGCACCTTGATCAAGATCCAGGCCGCTCCCTTCATCGACGCCCATGGCGATGTCTGCAGACTGTTTATCAATGGAGGTCATAACAGCGCAGGATTGCCAGTCAAACCCCATGTCAGAGGAGTTATACCCAATATCTTTTATGGTTTGGCGAACGATCTCAGGCATATCAACCCAGGCTGAGGTGGTAATCTCACCAGCGATGAGCGCCATACCGGTGGTAACCAGGCTTTCGCAGGCGACCCGAGCATGTTTATCTTGATCGAGGATTCCATCTAAAATGGCATCTGATATTTGATCGGCAACCTTATCAGGATGTCCTTCTGATACGGACTCTGAAGTAAATAAGTGTTGTGACATAATATTTTTTCTCCTGTATGGAGGATGAGAGATTGGACAATGTATGATTATTTTCTAGTAAAAACCAACTAAAAAACGGTATACTCTACTGCGTTATATTAAGTAATTCAACCAAAACATAACACACTTTACTAACATCGCCATATCAACAACATAGGTTAAGTTTCAACGTATCTTACATCAGCCAGATGGTTAACGTAACAGCCAGTCACGCATCCCGGAAAGTAACCTTACAATGAAGATACTTCGTCTTTTTTCCTACCTTTTTATGGGATTCACCTTTCCGCTCTTCTGGATGTACCACGCTGCCGGGTTATGGTCATTCCTGTACAAGCCCATTCAGTTGCTTTTGCAGCTTGAAAATAATGGCTGGCCAAGCTTTATTACAGCATTTCTTCTTTATGCAGCAGGTATTGCTGTGCTTGAGCTTATCTTTAGACTGCTCAAAAACGCTCACCCCTGAATAGCATAACCGCCATCAACCACCACAACCTGTCCGTGCACCATGGCAGCCAAATCAGAGCATAAAAATAAGGCCACATCAGCGACATCGTCTGGAGTAGTTAAGCGGCCAAGCGGGGTACGCTCTTTTGAGGCAGCAATGATCTTATCCCGGTTGGGAAAGGATTTTAACGCATCGGTATCCACCACCCCAGCACTTAAGGTGTTGATGGTTATCCCTTTAGGGCCGATCTCAACTGCCAGATGACGAACCAGAGATTCCAGTGCAGCTTTAGAAGCACCCACAACGGTATAATCAGGAATAGCGCGAACAGAACCCATGGATGAAATAGCAATGATCCGCCCACCCTGCCCCATGATGGGGAGTGCATGCTGGGTAAGAGCAAGGAGTGCCCTTGCATTGATATTCATGGCCCAGTCCCAATGCTTGGTGGTTAGCTCCATGGCAGGTTTGAGCACCCCTGAGGCAGCATTGGAAACTAAAATATCTAAATGATGAACACCATGCTCCTGGATGGCTGAAAAAAGCCTGACCAGATGGGTATCATCGGCAATGTTGGCTTTAATTGCCTCACACTGCACTCCATGAGATCGAATTTCCTCAACGGTTTGCTCGGCATCGCTCTTGTGCCGCACATAGTTAACAAAAATATTTACTCCGTATTGGGCCAGCCTAAGAGCAATGGCACGGCCGATCCCCCTTGAGCCACCTGTTATAAGTGCTGTTTTTCCTCGTAAATTATCCATCACATTCTCCAGTAATAGCGGTTATCTCATCGCCCAAGCAGTGGGAGCACCACTCTACGGACAGAACTTTTCATAAAACGGCAGGGATTAAATCGAATAGGCGCAAGTTTATCTGGCACGATGAACCCATCAATGGAAAATGAATCCGGGGTGTCACATGCCCACTGTATATGGTTAAGCTGTATATCCGGGTTGCCTTCTTTATTGGCTGTCTTCCATAAAGGGCAATGTTCAGGGGGAATCCCTAAAATATGAAGAAAGGCTGAATCCAGCGAAAACCCACTGGTTGAACAACCAAGTATCCCCGGATAGATGGCCTTTCCATGGATGGGACCAGTAACATGCATTGCTTTAATGCCATCAAGCAGGTGGATACTATGCGACAGCACAGCAGGTAACTGCCCGATAAGCCGGGTGAACGTTTCGTTTTTCCCCCCATAGGCCATGTGCCACCACCCTTTTCTCAATCCTTTTATACAGCCAAATAAATTTTTCACGCTCATGGTTACCCGTGTTTGAGCGTGGGCTTTCAAACGGGGGACATTGACAAGGAGATCACAATCTATTGCTGCAGCAGCCATGGGAAAACGATATCCCAAAGGAGTTTCAACCTTTCTAGTCTGCGTAAACTCAATAATCTTAACGCCCAAACTTTCCAGTTCCTGAGCAGCTCCAATGGCCTGCAAAGTACGACGGGAAGAGCCAAAGGCTGGAGAATCGCCAATTTGAACCTGTGCACCATGGTCAATGAACCAACGGGCAATACTGCAAAGCAGCGCAGGCTCACTGCAGGCCAGATGGCCGTTCTGAGCCGAGATAAGATTGGGTTTCATCAGGATATGATGCCCATGATATCCGGTTGAGGCGACAGTAGCCTTGAGTACTTTGTCCACCGTGGAATCGAGCAGACGGGGTTCATAGTTTGTACAGGGCAGTAGTGCAACAGCAGGGTTCATCTATTTGTAATAAGAACGTTATAAAAAAACCGGCTTGATTTACAAGGAAATCAAGCCGGTAAAGGAGAGAAGAGATGAAGAATACTTTTAACCTTGCATTATGCATACCACCTAAGAGACAAACAAAGAAAATACATTTTTTTATATTGATTTCTTATAGTTACTTGGACAGTTTCAAAAAAAACACCCAAGGGGCAAAAGGCAAAGAAAGTTCAATTTTTTATACTTCTCACAGGGCAACAACCTGGGACATCAAAGAAAAAATCAAAATATCAGTATGTTACCATAGAATTATTTTTTACACGCATTGTATAGGATTTTCATCACCAGGTGGATACTTTTTACCCACCTGGTTTGGTGAAATACGCTGCAATCATATTATCTGAAGGTAATCACCCGGGTTCTCAGTACACCATCGAGCTGACAAATTTGCTCTTCTACCTGCTTGGAAACGGGGCCTGCACAGTCAATGATATTATATCCTACGGTTCCGTTACTCTTGTTGGTGTAGTTCATGATGTTAATATCATTGCTCCCTACAATGTTACTCACCAGACCAATCATCCCGGGTTTGTCGTGGTTAATAACCGTCACCCGGGTGTGAACATCAACGGTTGGAATAGTTTCAATATTTGGAAAATTGACCGAGTGAACAATGTTACCGTATTCAAGGTAGCCTTTCAACTCACGAACTGCCATTCTTGCGCAGTTCTCTTCAGACTCTGAAGTGGAAGCACCCAGATGCGGGGTAACAAGAATTTTGTCATGTCCAATGAACTTCTTTGATGGGAAATCAGAAATATGGCCTCTGAGCTTACCGCTTTCAAGGGCTGCCAACACGGCATCTTCGTCAACAACAGGACCACGTGCATAGTTGATTAAAATGGCACCATCTTGAGCAAATTCCAGGAAATCCTTTTCAGTAACATAACCACGGGTGTTAGGATTGAGAGGAATATGCACGCTGATATAATCTGCATTGGCAAGGGCCTCTTTGCGTGAACGTGCAAGGGTAACACCAGGGTGAAGCAAATGGATGTTATCCATTGCAGGAAACGGATCAAAACCAATGACATTCATGCCACGATGCAGACCGGCATTGGCAACACCAAGACCAATTTTACCCAGCCCGATAACACACAGGGTCTTGCCAGACATTTCCTCACCCTTATAGAGCTTTTTCTGGGCTTCAACCTTTTCGTCAATAGCGTCGTCATCAGCAAGCCCAACCAGATTCCGGCAAAAAGAAATGGACTGATCTACATTGCGCAGCCAGATACCCAAGGTGGTGTATACAAGTTCAACAACAGCATTAGCATTAGCACCTGGAGCATTAAAAACGCAGATCCCCTTTTCAGTAGCCTCTTCCACAGGAATGTTGTTTACGCCAGCTCCGGCTCGGGCAACCGCTAACAATTCAGGAAAAAGGCTTAAGTCAACCTGAGAACTCCGCACCACTAAACCTTCTGGATTACTTTCATCAGCGCTTACAGCAAACCGTTCGGTTAAAAGATCCAATCCCTCTTTGGCGATTGCATTCATTGTTTTAATGCGAAATGTCTTCATACCCTTTCCCCCTCTCTATAAATTCCACTCGTTATTATCAGGCAGTTCTGCACCCATTACGGCTCATCTCTGCACCCAGTCACCTGCGCACATGGCAGACGCAAACAGCAAGCCTACAATGTTCATTTATACATTGTCAAGCAGAAGCAAGAACAAAGGCAAAAGAGGCTTTTCATCATGGATTTCATGCTTATTCTTTTTTGATACTTTTTTTCCAACAACCTGAAACGTGATCCTTTCTATGAAGAATTTTTTATACTTACTCCTCTTGATTACCGTACTATGGACCTCTACGTTTTCCATTGGATATGCAGCTGCTGATCAAACAGAACCGTTACAACACCACATATCTTTAAGCTTTGATCTTGAGCAGCAACTTGTCCGTGGTACCTCCCACATCACCATCCCGGTGGGGAAAAAACTCTTTCTTGCATGTGGTCCACTTGCGGTGACCGGAACGGTTCTTGACGAACAGACTGGTCCACCGGAAAAAATCAAGCTCGCCTCCGATAATACCATCAGTATTGCTGCAACAAACCACCAACGACAGCTCTACCTTTCCTGGGAGTTGCATCCTGAACCATATGGCTTCACAGATAATCTTGTCTCAAAAAGTGGTATTACCCTCGCAGGCTTCTGGCACCCCACTGCTGAATCGAAAATGATGTTTTCCATAGACGCACGTTTACCGGATGGATTTTCAGCTATCACAGAGGGTGGTCCAATGCCCATCCAACACTTACCTCAAAACGAATTTGCTCAGGCGCACATCGCATATCCGTTGCATAACATCCATTTCGTAGCAGGTCCGTATGTACATCAGAAAAAACAGCTTGGTAAGCTTACCCTCCACGCTTTCTTTTTTAAACAAGACCAGCACCTGGCAACAGATTATCTCAAGAAAACAGCAGAATACATACAACTGTATCAGGAACTTATTGGCCCCTTTCCCTACCCCTCCTACTCTATTGTGGAAAACAGGTTACCCACTGGATATGGAATGCAGGGATTCACCCTGCTTGGACAGCAGGTTGTTCGATTACCCTTTATTAAAGACACTTCACTTGGACATGAGGTGCTCCATTCCTGGTTTGGGAACAGCGTAGGGGTTGATTCTGCCCAGGGTAACTGGGCTGAAGGACTGACCACCTATATGGCAGACCACTATTTTGCAAGTAAGAAAAATCAAGGCAGAGCATTCCGAAAAAATCAACTCCTGAAATATCACGTTTTTGTGACGGATCAAAATCCAATAGCACTGGGACAGTTTACCAGTGCCAGTCACCAGCAACCAATGGCAAAAATGAGCCGAACCGTTGGCTACGACAAGGGGGCGTTCCTCTTTCATATGCTCAGCAAAAAAATAGGCTGGGACACCTTTATGCAAGGCTTGCAGATCTTTTATGGGGCGAACAAACACCGGGAAGCTGGATGGCAGGAACTTGAGCATGCCTTTTCCCAGGCAGCAGAAACAGACCTTTCTCCATTTTTCGCTCAATGGCTGCAGCGCACCGATATTCCAGAGCTGGATATTGAACAGATTGCTGTCAGGCAGGAAAAGGGCCAATCTGTGGTGAGCTTTGATCTGGTTCAAGCTGGAGATCATCCCTACGAGCTGGATGTTACATGTGTCATCCAGACCCTGGGAGAAGACGTTCGAAAAACGATCACCACTTCTACGTTGCAAAAACGTGTTGCAATCAGAACCAATATGCTGCCAACCCAACTCATCATGGACCCAGACTACAATCTCATGCGCCGTTTGGGAGACCAAGAAAACGTTGCGACCTGGTCACATTTTTTAGGTTCTCCCAACAAGAATATTCTGGTGTCCCAAGAGCAAAAGCAACACTACCAGCCACTCATTGAAAACATGCTCCACAGGGGCGCGACCCTCCACACAGCAAAGTCAGCTACAAACCAATTACTCCAGGACGGTGACTGGCTCTTTTTAGGAGATACGAGCCAGCGCAGCAGTATATTTGCAACACCTGCACGTAAGGGTTCCGGTTTTAACCTGGACGTTCACTTCAACCCTTTGAACCAGAACCAGGTAATCGTGTTAGTCGATAGTTCAGCAAAGAAAGAAACAGAAAAGGTCATTCGCAAACTCAGCCATTATGGCAAATATTCATCCCTTTCTTTTCTTAATGGACACCTGCAGAAAAAGAAAAGAGCGGATGCTGAGGCAGGGAGAAGGTACCCACTGCTCACGCCCCCTGACGGGGTTCCAGCGCAGGCAACCCAATCTTTTGCAACAATACTGGAGAGGCTGAGGGAGGCTGACGTTGTTTATGTAGGTGAAACCCATACCGATTATGCTCACCATTTGCTCCAGCTCCAGGTCATCCAGGGGCTTTTTGCAAAGCAAAAGAACCTGGTTATCGGGATGGAAATGTTTCCAGGCTCATCACAACAGGCCCTGGATGATTACATCGTAAACACAACGCTTTCTGAGCCTGAATTTCTCAAGCAGTCTCAGTACTTCAAGGTTTGGGGATTTGATTACCGCTTGTATCGGGAAATCATTCAGTTCGCTCAGGCAAAGAGCATACCGGTTTTGGCACTTAACCTGGACAAAAAGGTGACCAATACGGTATTTCGCACCGGCTCAACCGATACACTGACTAAGCAGCAGCAGGCCCAGGCAGCAAAAGAAAGGGACCTGACCCTGCCCGGTTACCAAAAGCGACTTCATGAGGTCCATTCCATCCATCAATCACCGCATGGTAAACAGAGCTTCAGTGGATTTCTGCAAGCCCAGGCCATTTGGGATGAGACCATGGCAGAATCTATTGTCCGTGGTCTGGAAAAATATCCTGATCACCTGATGGTGGTGCTTGCGGGAAGTGGTCACGTAGATAAACAAAGTGGCATTCCACCCAGGGTCAAACGACGCAAAAATGGTGTTCGCCAGTATGTGGTCGTTCCGGAAGAAGCCGGAGCCTCTTTTTCTCTTACCCAGGAACAGTCTGACTATTATATGGAAACAGTCCCTTCCTCACTTCCCCCGGCTGGAAAAATCGGGGTGGTTTTGGATGTAAAGGATGACAAGGTGAGCATTGGGCAAATCAGCGCCCACGGCCAAGCTGGAAAGGCGGGTTTACAGGTGGGGGACATCATTACCACCATTGATGACAATCCGGTAACCAGTGTGGCAGATATAAAAATCAGCCTGCTGGACAAAGAAGCTGGTGAGACGGTCACTGTTCACGTTGAGCGAAATGGTAAACCTTTCCAACATACCGTGGAACTGTCCTCAATGCAGATGGGGATGGTGCCCTTTGGGCATTCCAAAATCAGCAAGCCTTAAGCTTTGCCTCACGAATAGCCTGCTCAATGGTGAGGGCTCGAACTGTTCCCAGAACATCATGAACGCGAAGGATATCTGCTCCCTGCATGCTGCTGAGCACCGATACCATTGCGGTGGGCAGGTCACGTTCTGCAAGGGGAATACCAAGCAGATGCTCAAAAAAGGATTTACGGGAATGGCCGATGAGCACTGGACAGCCATGCGGTTTAAACGCTTTAATATTGGCTAATATTACCAAGTTATGCTCCAGGGTCTTGCCAAACCCAATACCAGGATCAATGATGATCCGTTCCCTGCCAATACCAGCCTGTTCCAAAAAAGCCAGCCTTTCTGAAAAATAGGTATTGATCTCTTCCACTACCTGATCATAGGCTGGATTGAGTTGCATATCCTCAGGGGAACCCTGCATATGCATAATCACCACCGGCACTGTATATCTGGCTGCCACCTCAACCATGTGCGGATCTTTTTCAAGTGCTGAGATATCGTTGAGCATTGATGCACCTGCTTGCAGTGCAGCCTCTGCCACCTCTGCCTTGGTAGTGTCAATAGATATGGGTATGTCATACAATGATCGGATCAGCTTAATGGCCGGGATGACCCGCTGCAGTTCCTCACTGGTAGAAACGGGTTCAGCAAAAGGCCTGGTTGATTCCCCTCCAACATCAATGATGTCAGCCCCGTCATTGATCAGCTGTCGGACCTGGCCCTTGATTGCAGCCTCATTCGTGTACCGACCACCATCAGAAAAGGAATCCGGGGTTACATTAAGAATCCCCATAACCTGAGTTGAACCAATCATACAAGTGCTCCAATGAAAAAGCCGGTACCTCTTGGGTTACCGGCTTGAGTAAAAACGTATGAGATACATTTTATGCGTCTACAGTTTTCTTCTCTACAGCTGTTTCATCACCGTCTTGCTCATCAGCTGGTTGCTCTTCACCTCGAAGCTCAGCAATAATCCTGTTCATGTCTTCCAGCATGATCGTCTCTTTTTCAAGCAACTCGTCTGCCACGGCTTTGAGCACATCCATGTTATCAGAGAGAAGCTGCGTAACCCTTTCATTCGCTTCCATGATAATCCCCTTAACGGCATCATCTATTTTCTGGGCAGTTTGCTCACTGTAATCACGGTGCTGGTTGATTTCACGACCGAGGAAAATTTGTTCATCTTTCTTCCCATAAGCAAGTGGTCCAAGCTCGTCACTCATGCCCCACTCACAGACCATCTTACGTGCCATTTCACTGGCACGCTCAATGTCATTTCCAGCACCAGTGGTAATCTCATCAAAAACCAGCTTTTCTGCAACCCGGCCACCAAAAAGGATGGCTATGGAGTCAAGTAAATAGCCCTTGGCATGGGTATATTTTTCATCCATTGGGAGCTGCATGGTCAGCCCAAGCGCCCTCCCCCGTGGAATAATGGTAACCTTGTGAATGGGATCTGTTCCCGGCAAAAACCGAGCCACCAGGGCATGTCCAGCTTCATGATAAGCGGTAATCTCTTTTTCTTTATCAGAGATAATCATGGATTTACGCTCAGCACCCATCATCACCTTATCTTTTGCCCGTTCCAGCTGTTCGCCGTCAATCTCTTCTTTTCCTTCACGGGCTGCCATTAGCGCTGCCTCGTTAACAAGGTTTTCAAGATCAGCACCGGAAAAGCCAGGGGTTCCCCTGGCAATGACAGCCATATCCACATCATCGGCCAGCTTGGTCTTTTTACCGTAAATATCAAGAATCTTTTCGCGCCCCTTTACATCTGGGACTGGAACCACCACCTGACGGTCGAAACGGCCTGGTCTCAGCAGGGCAGGATCAAGGACATCGGGACGGTTGGTGGCAGCAATAATAATAACCCCATCATTGCCTTCAAAACCATCCATCTCAACCAGGAGCTGGTTGAGGGTCTGCTCACGCTCATCATGTCCGCCGCCAAGTCCAGCACCACGATGACGTCCCACTGCGTCAATCTCGTCGATAAATATAATACAGGGAGCATTCTTCTTGCCCTGATTAAACAAATCGCGCACTCGTGAAGCACCGACCCCGACAAACATTTCAACAAAGTCGGAACCCGAGATAGTGAAAAATGGTACGCCTGCTTCACCGGCAATGGCTTTTGCAAGCAGTGTTTTACCCGTACCTGGGGAGCCTGCTAACAATACCCCCTTAGGGATACGGCCACCGAGCTTGGTAAACTTTTGCGGATCGCGGAGGAAGTCGATAATTTCTTCCAGCTCTTCCTTGGCTTCGTCGATTCCAGCAACATCCTTGAAGGTTACCTTAACCTCACCTTCTCCCTGGAGTTTTGCCCTGGTTTTACCAAAGGTAAGCGCACCGCCTTTGCCGCCCATCTGCATCTGCCGCATGAAAAATATCCACACACCAATGAGCAGCAGCATGGGAAACCAGGAAATAAAGATGGTCAAATACCACGGGGTTTGCTCTGGCTCCTTAACAGATATGTCAACTCCCGACGCTCTGAGCATGGGAATAAGTTCAGCATCGTCTGGAGCCACAGTGGTAAATGGACGCCCATCCATGCCAGAGCCAGTGATTTTCTCACCCTGAATATTGACCTTGTTTATGGCACCGCTGTTGACGCTTGACCAGAATTCACTGTAGGTCATTGAGTTACTCGTCCCCTGCGGTTTGTTAAACAGGTTAAACAGCAGGATCATGGTTAACCCAATAACCAGCCACATGCTCAAATTTTTATAAAAAGTATTCAAAAAAACTCTCCACTGGGTTGCTCATGTACAGCTTCTTACAACATACCAATACGCCCGCGACCGGCACAGGCACAATTTTGAGTGTACAGTAAGACTCTTTTATTATCCGTCAATGGTTTTAGAAAATTCCTGAACCGTTTTAACCTGAACCGTCTGCTTGTTCAGCGATTCCACAGCCAGGGCCACTGCCCAGCCACCGGTAATGGTGGTTGAATAGGGGATGTGATAATCAAGAGCTGCTCGCCTGATGGTATAAGAATCTTCAGTGGTTCTGGTACCGGCAGAGGTGTTAAGGATCAATTGTACCTCACCATCTTCGATCTTATCCAAAATGTGCGGGCGGCCCTGGGAAATCTTGTTCACCTCTGTGCAGGTAATCCCGTTTTCCTTTAACTTTGCTGCTGTTCCCCTGGTAGCAAGGATGGTGAACCCAAGCTCATCAAGCTTTCGTGCAACAGGGAGCACCGCTTCCTTATCTCCATGACGTACCGAGATAAACACGTTACCACTGAGCGGCAGGCTGGAACCTGCGGCCATGTGCGCCTTTGCCAGAGCCTGACCGAGGTCATCATCTATCCCCAGAACTTCGCCGGTGGATTTCATCTCTGGCCCCAGCAGCGTATCCACATTTTCAAACCGGTCAAAAGGAAAGACCGCTTCCTTAACGGCCCAATGGTGCAAGGTCTTTTCCCTGGTAAAGCCGAGCTCTTCCAGCGTCATGCCCATCATTACCTTTGTAGCTGTCTTGGCCAGCTCCACCCCTGTTGCCTTGGACACAAAGGGGACAGTACGGGACGCCCTGGGGTTTACCTCAAGCACATAGAGGGTGTCACCTTTGACTGCAAACTGCACATTCATGAGCCCGATAACCCCAAGCTCCTCAGCCATGGCCTTGGAAGCTGCGGTGATCTGATCAATCATATCCTGGGATAAGGTATGGGGAGGCAACACACAGGCAGAATCGCCGGAATGAATACCAGCCTCTTCAATATGCTGCATAATGCCGCCAACAACGGTCATGGTACCGTCGGATACCGCATCCACATCCACTTCAATGGCATCCTTTAGAAACTGATCCAGTAGCACGGGATGGTCTGATCCTGCCATTCCGGGGATGTTCATGAAGTCCCGAATACCATTTTCATTGTACACGATCCGCATGTCACGTCCACCAAGGACATAGGAAGGCCGCATCACTACGGGATACCCGATCTCCTCTGCAACGTGGAGGGCCTCTTCCAGGGTATGGGCAGTGCCATTGTCTGGTTGACGGAGTCCAAGTTTCTGGAGGAATTGCTGAAAACGCTTTCTATCCTCAGCCCGGTCAATGGCATCTGGCGGGGTTCCAATAATGGGTACGCCAGCCTTATCCAGGGGAACGGCCAGGTTCAGTGGCGTTTGACCACCAAACTGGACAATAACCCCATCAGGCTGCTCACGTTCTATAATATTGAGCACATCTTCGCGGGTCAGCGGCTCAAAGTAGAGCTTGTCTGAGGTATCGTAATCAGTGGAAACCGTCTCAGGATTGGAGTTCACCATAATGGACTCCACCCCGATTTCCCGCAGGGCAAAAGAGGCATGCACACAGCAGTAATCAAACTCGATGCCCTGACCAATCCGGTTTGGTCCACCGCCCAGAATCATAATTTTTTTGCGCTCAGTGACCTGCACCTCATCTTCCTGGTCATAGGTGGAATAATAATACGGGGTATAGGATGCAAACTCTGCAGCACAGGTATCCACCAGCTTATATACCGGTTCCAGTCCTTTCTTGATCCGCAACTGACGAATATCCTCTTCCGAGGTGCCGGTAAGCACCGCAAGCTGCACATCAGAAAATCCATTTTGCTTGGCCCGGTAAAGGGTATCAGCATCCAGCCCTGGAAAACCATTTGCAGCTATCTCTGCACCCTGCTCCACAATCTGCTTAAAGTTATACAAAAACCAGGGATCGATATGGCTGAGCTCGTAAATCTGCTGTACATCCATACCGCGCCGCAACGCTTCAAACAGGTAGCTGAGGCGCTGGGAATTGGGCTTGGTCAGACCGAGATGAAGATCATCTTCATGCAGCTCGGTCATATCAGCCTTGCCGTCAAACCCAAATCCCATCCGCCCGACCTCAAGGGAACGCATGCCCTTTTGAAAGGCTTCCTTAAACGTTCGTCCAATGGCCATGGTTTCCCCAACAGACTTCATCGCGGTGGTCAAGACATCGTCAGCTTCAGGAAACTTTTCAAAGGTCCAGCGGGGAATCTTGACTACACAATAATCAATGGTTGGTTCAAACGAGGCGTAGGTCTCACGGGTTATATCGTTTTTGATTTCATCCAGGGTATAGCCGATGGCAAGCTTGGCAGCAATCTTGGCAATGGGGAACCCTGTTGCCTTTGATGCCAGAGCCGAGGAACGAGAAACCCTGGGGTTCATCTCAATCACCATTAACTCACCATCTTCAGGATTCACTGCAAACTGGACATTGGAGCCACCCGTTTCCACCCCTATCTCGCGAATAATGGCTATGGCGGCATCGCGCATTTCCTGATACTCACGGTCTGTCAGGGTTTGCGCAGGGGCAACCGTAACCGAGTCACCGGTATGGACTCCCATGGCATCGATGTTTTCGATGGAGCAAATAATGACCACATTATCATTCTTGTCCCGCATGACCTCAAGCTCATACTCTTTCCAGCCAAGCAGGCTCCGCTCAAGCATAATTTCAGTGGTCATGGACAAATCAAGCCCTGCTGTGGCAAGTTCCCTAAGCTCAGACCGGTTATAGGCTACCCCGCCGCCAGTACCGCCCAAAGTGAAACTCGGTCGTACAATAATGGGAAAACCAATGGTGTTCCCCGCCTCCATGGCTTCATCTAAGGTATGAACAATGGCTGATTCAGGCACCTTCAGGTTAATTTTGTGCATGGCATCGCGGAATTCTTCTCGACCTTCCGCTTTCTGAATGACGTCGATGTCTGCAGCAAGCATCTCAACGTTATACTTTTCCAGCACCCCCATCTCAGCAACCTTGATGGCCGTATTGAGCCCGGTTTGCCCGCCAAGGGTAGGGAGCAGCGCATCTGGCCGCTCACGCTCAATCACTTTTGCCACGCACTCCGGGGTTATAGGCTCAATATAGGTTCGGTCAGCAAGACCGGGGTCTGTCATGATGGTTGCCGGGTTGGAGTTAATCAAAACCACCTCAAACCCTTCCTCTTTCAAAGCCTTAACCGCCTGGGCACCGGAGTAGTCAAACTCACAGGCCTGGCTGATAATGATTGGCCCGGAGCCAATAATGAGAATTTTGCGTATATCTGTTCTTTTAGGCATGGTACTCGGTTATATGATGTGATCAGGAAGAGTGCTTCATCAGGTCAATGAATCGTTCAAACAGGTATTCGGCATCATGGGGGCCGGGAGCATATTCGGGGTGGTACTGAACCGAGAAGGCAGGATATATTTTATGCTGCATCCCTTCCAGGCTCTGATCGTTGAGATTGATATGGGTCACTTCCACCTCAGCAGGCAAGCTGTCCGGGTCTACGCAAAAGCCGTGGTTTTGCGAAGTTATCTCAACCTTTCCTGTGGTAAGATCTTTCACAGGCTGGTTTCCGCCACGGTGACCAAACTTGAGCTTATAGGTAGATCCACCATAGGCCAGACCAAGCATCTGATGCCCCAAGCAAATACCAAATAGCGGTTTTTTTCCAAGCAGGTTCTGAATATTGGCGACCACCCCCTCAACCCCGGCCGGGTCACCAGGGCCATTGGATAAAAAGATTCCGTCTGGATTATATTGCAGAACGTTTGTGGCAGAGGTGGTGGCAGGTACAACCAGCACCTGGCAGCCATACTGGGTGAGTAAACGCAGCTGGTTATATTTTACCCCAAAGTCGTAGGCAACCACCTTATAAGGTAAGGTGCTCTCTGCAGCAAACCCACTGGCAGCTTGCGGCCCATTATCCACCCACAGATAGGGCTCTTTTACGCTAACGCGCTGTACCATATCCCGGCCAACAAGCCCTGCCCAATCTCTTGCACGTTGAACCAGTGAATCACCATCCAAATCCGTGGTGGAGATCACAGCCTTCATGGCACCCTGATTACGAATAATACGGGTCAGCATCCGGGTATCAAGGCCTTCTATTCCAAGCACATTATACTTTTTGAGAAAATCAGCGAGATTGCCGGTGGAACGAAAATTACTGGGCTGGTTCTGGTACTCCCGCATCAGAAAGGCTCGCGGGTGCACTCCAGCAGATTCCATATCTTCTTCATTCACCCCATAATTACCGATCAATGGGTAGGTCATGGTGACGAGCTGACCTGTATAGGAAGGGTCGGTCAACACCTCCTGATAGCCGCTCATGCTGGTGTTAAAAACTATCTCTCCCTGGGCCTCCCCTTCACCGGTGAAGGAATAACCGGAAATGACGGTACCATCTTCCAGGCCGATCAATGCTTTCATATGTTGCACTATGCTCTTGTTTAGAGAAACGATTATCGTCGTTTGAGTTCGCTGCTTACACTGTTGCAATCAGCTCTTTAATCACTGCTGCCTGCCGGGTTACAATGGTATCCCCTTGAGCAAGGATTCCTTTGGTACACGCGCAGGCACGATCATACACATCTGGATTGTTGATATGGTGCAATAACAACGCGGTCAATTTTTCTTCATCGTCCGCCTGAAATCCGCACCCTGCCGCACACAGACGCTTGGCATCACGTTGAAAATCGTCCATGTAAGGGCCAAAATACACAGGGTGTCCCCACCGAACAATTTCCATAATGTTGTGGCCACCCTTGGGAACCAGGCTACCGCCGCAAAAACTAAACCGAGCCACACTGTACAAATCTGCCAGCTCGCCCATGGTGTCCACCAGGACAATGGATGTGATCCGCTTTTTACCGCCATGCAGCTGGCTTAGCCTGTCAAACGGCAGTTTTTCTCTGGCCAACCACCGGGTAATCTCAGGGACACGTTTCAGATGCCTTGGCGCCACAACCCAGAGGAAATCATGCTCACTCGCAAGCCGCTGAAAAACCTTATACAGCAGGGGTTCTTCGCCCTGATGGGTGGAGCCACACACAAATAGTTGTTTTCCTGTGCCTGCCAGAAGCGCCTGGTACTTTTTGTGAGTTATTGCAGGTTCTTTGGTCATCACAGCGGTTTTAATATTACCACTGACCGATACCTTTTCCGGCTCCACACCAAGATCAACCAGACGATCGGCATCCCCTGCGGTTATGGCCACCACCCGATCAAAGGCGCACAGAATATCTGACATAAGCCCTTTAATAACCTGATACCTGCCATGGGAGCGTTCTGATAACCTGGCATTCACCAGACAGGCTCTTATGCGCTTACTCCTCAAGCTATGCAACAACACCGGCCAAAGCTCTGTCTCCAGGCAAACGTAGAGATCAGGTGCCAGCGCTGCCAGTGCCTGGGTAACAGCTGGCAGCAAATCCAGCGGTGCCATGTAACAGGAAACATCTGCTGGAAGCTGCCTGCGGGCAAACGTATTGCCTTGTTCGGTGGTTGTTGTTACGACAAGGGTAAGATCATCAAGTTCTTTACGCAGTTGATTGATCAAGACAAGGGCTGCCTGGACCTCACCAACCGATGAAGCATGGATCCAGATACGCTTGTGGTTGCTGGTCTGGGCCTGCGTCTCATACAGGCCAAGCCGCTGCTCAAGTCCATAAATGTATCGACCACCAAGACGGCGTAACAGGGGGAGCAAGAATCGCAACACCCCATAAACCGCTGTGCCAGTCACACAGTATCCCTGATATAGAATTTTTGCCACAGCAGTACCGGCCTGAATTGGTTGAAACGCAAAATATGATATTAAACCAAGATTATCTCTATCAGTCAACCACGTTCCAGCAGGATACGGAAAATGAGCCCGTTGACCACCTCTTTTCCCCTTACATTCAAGAATTTTTCGTTGACATTACCAGCTATGGTTTGTAAGCAACCGGACTATCCCATTACGGTCTGGGTATCTTGTTAGACTTGTGCTGCGCACCAACCAGACCTTCCCTGTATTCATCCTTCTTTTACCACCAACGTGACGTAAAAGAACAATTAATCTGCCGGAGAGGACCATGAACAAACTACTCATTTTTCTACTGCTGACGATGTTTCTTTTTTGTTTTGGACAGCCGGTAACAGCTCAAAACGAGGACAAAAAAATGAAAGATGGTATGTACGCAAAGATCCAGACAAACAAAGGAGATATCCTCCTCAAACTGCACTACGATAAAACACCGCTTACCGTAATTAACTTTGCAGGGCTTGCAGAAGGTTCCCTTAAACTTGGTGGTTTTGACAAACCTGCAGGCACACCTTTTTATGATGGCCTGACCTTTCACCGCGTGATTGACAACTTCATGATTCAGGGCGGCTGCCCGCTGGGTAATGGTACAGGCGGCCCTGGCTACACCTTCCCAGATGAATTTGACCCATCGCTTAAACACAGCGGCCCAGGTATCCTGTCCATGGCCAATGCCGGACCAGGCACCAATGGTTCCCAGTTCTTTATCACCCATCTGGCCACTCCACATCTTGATGGCAAGCACACTGTTTTCGGCAAGGTGGTTGAAGGGCAGGATATCGTTGACTCCATCAACCAAGGTGACGTAATTAAAACCATCGAGATTATTCGCGTGGGCAAGGAAGCGTCCAACTTCAAGACCGACCAGGCCGCTTTTGATAAAGCATTGCACGCTATTACAGCTGAACAGGAAGACAAGCTGAAAAAAGAAAGAGAAAAAATCACAAAGATCATCAAAGACAAGTGGCCTGAAGCCAAAAAAACCCGCTCAGGACTCTACTATCAGGTGGAAGAAGAAGGAACCGGGGCAACACCTAACAAAGGCGATATGATCAAGGCCCATTACACTGGCCGCCTGCTTTCCAATAACCGTAAGTTTGACAGCTCCTATGATCGCCGCGAACCCATTGAGTTTCAGGTTGGAATTGGCCGTGTTATTCCCGGCTGGGACGAAGCCCTGATGCAGATGAAGAAAGGGGAAAAACGCACCCTGATCATCCCGCCAGATCTTGGGTATGGGGAACGGGGTGCTGGTGGAGTTATCCCTCCCAATGCCTGGCTGGTATTTGACGTGGAATTGATAGATTTCTAAGGCGGGAAACCCGCAACCCATCAACCCCTTACTCCTCACACATTTTCTTGCTTTTTATGCCAGAAAATGAGGAGTAAGGGATTAATACTTGAGCCCCATACTATCGCGTACAGCGTCCAAAGTGACCGTTGCCTTTTCCCGTGCCTTCTCAGCCCCTTTTGCAAGAATTTCACGCAAATAGTCCGGGTTATCCAGCAGCTCTTTTTTCCTGGCCCGGGCACCTGAAAAAGCGTCATTGATCAATGCAAACAGGTCCTGCTTCAGATACCCATAGGCTGCGCCACCATTGACATACAGGTTATGCACCTCTTCCATCTTTTCTTTGGGAGCAAAAAGTTTGAGGAGCGCATACAGGTTGCAACGCTCTGGATCCTTTGGTTCTTCCACCGGGGTTGAGTCTGTCTGCACTGACATTATCACCTTACGCAGCGGCTTCTCATCCATAAAAATAGGGATAGTATTCCCATAGGACTTGGACATCTTTTGCCCATCAATGCCAGGTACAATGGCTGTGGATTCACTAATCTCTGGCTCAGGCAGGGTAAACAGCTCACCAAAGGCGTTATTAAACTTGATGGCAATATCTCTTGCCACCTCCAGATGTTGTTTTTGGTCCTTACCCACAGGAACGACTTCTGCCTGATAAAGGAGAATATCTGCAGCCATCAGTACAGGATAAGCAAACAGCCCATGAGAGGCCGCGATATTCTTGGCGACTTTATCCTTGTACGAGTGGCAACGCTCAAGAAGCCCCATGGGAGTCAGGGTGGAGAGCAACCAGGTTAACTCGCACACCTCGGGGACATCTGATTGCACCCAAAAAGTACATTTATCCGGATCAAGCCCAAGGGCAAGGAAATCTGCTGCAGCTTCAAGGGTTCCGGTACGTAAACGATCACGATCATGCACCGAGGTCAAGGCATGGAGGTCAACAATAAACACATAGAGATCAGACGTTTCCATGTGTTGGATCATGGACTTCATCATGCCAAAATAGTTGCCGATATGTAACTTCCCCGAAGGTTGTATCCCAGATAAAATGCGTTTCATAGCGTGTTGCACAAAAAGGTAAAGAGTAACAGAGGGTGAAAAGACCACCCCCCTCTATAGCGTAAAAACAAAAAAAATGGGAGTACAGATTAGCTCTGCACCCCCACTACTCTATAATACATCAATGCAGTACGTTTACTTCACTTCTTCAAAATCGGCATCGACAACATCGTCATCATCGCCCTTGCCACTGCCAGCAGCCCCAGCCGCACCGGCCGCACCAGCCGCACCTGCTGCACCAGCACCACCAGACTGATCCTGGGAGGCCTGGGCATACATCAGTTCAGCCAGTTTATGCGATGCATTGGTCAATGCTTCAGTAGCAGCCTTGATGGCACTAACGTCATCGGTTTCAAGGGCTTTTTTCAGGTTTTCGATCTCTTTTTCCACATTGGACTTGGTTTCAGCATCAACCTTATCACCAAGCTCAGACAGGCTCTTTTCTGTCATGTGGATCATGGAATCACCATTATTCTTGGCTTCAACCAGTTCCTTGCGCTTCTTGTCTTCATCAGCGTGGAGCTCGGCATCCTTCTTCATTCTTTCAATCTCTTCTTCAGAAAGCCCTGAGGAAGCAGTGATACGAATGGACTGCTCTTTATTGGTACCAAGATCTTTTGCTGATACATTAAGAATACCGTTGGCATCCAGGTCAAAAGCAACCTCAATCTGTGGTACTCCACGTGGTGCTGGTGGAATATCAGTCAGCTCAAAGCGACCAATGGTCTTGTTGTCCTGGGCCATCTCACGCTCACCCTGAAGCACATGGATGGAAACTGCAGGTTGGTTATCTGCAGCGGTTGAGAATACCTGGCTCTTCTTGGTCGGAACCGTGGTGTTCTTGTCGATCAGCCTGGTCATAACGCCACCAAGGGTTTCAATACCCAGTGAAAGCGGGGTTACGTCAAGCAGTAAAACATCTTTTACATCACCTTGGAGGACACCACCCTGAATGGCAGCACCGATGGCTACAACTTCATCAGGATTCACCCCTTTGTGCGGGGCTTTGCCAAAAATCTCTTTAACCTTTTCCTGCACCTTGGGCATCCGGGTCATACCACCGACCAAAATAACTTCGTCAATCTCTGATGCACTCATTCCGGCATCAGCAAGGGCAGTAGTACACGGTCCTGCTGTACGCTCAATCAGGTCTTCAACCAATGCTTCAAGTTTGGCCCGGCTCAGCTTGATGTTCAAGTGCTTGGGTCCGGATGCATCAGCAGTGATAAAGGGGAGATTGATCTCGGTTTCCACAGCTGAAGACAGCTCTTTTTTGGCTTTTTCTGCTTCTTCTTTCAAGCGCTGGAGCGCCATGTTATCGTTACGCAGATCAACACCCTGATCACGCTTGAACTCGTCAGCCAGCCAGTTCACGATGCGCATATCAAAGTCTTCCCCGCCCAGGAAGGTGTCACCATTGGTGGATTTTACTTCAAAAACACCATCACCGATCTCAAGGATGGAAACGTCAAAAGTACCACCACCAAGGTCAAATACCGCGATCTTTTCCTCACCCTTCTTATCCAGACCATAGGCAAGAGAAGCTGCAGTGGGCTCATTGATGATCCGCTGTACATTCAGACCGGCAATCTTACCAGCATCCTTGGTTGCCTGACGCTGGGCATCGTTAAAGTACGCAGGTACGGTAACAACCGCATCTTCCACTGGCTCGCCCAAGTATTCTTCAGCGGTCTGCTTCATTTTACCCAGAATCATCGCTGAGACTTCCGCAGCAGTGTACGTCTTGCCGTCCACCTCTACAACAGCGTCGCCGCCAGGGCCTTCAACGATCTTGAACGGGCTGATCTCAACTGATTTTTTTACTTCCTGATCAGTAAACTTACGTCCAATAAGACGCTTGATGGCAAATAAGGTTTTAGTAGGGTTGGTTACAGCCTGACGCTTTGCAACCTGACCAACCAAACGTTCACCATTGTTGGAGAAGGCAACAATAGATGGTGTAGTTCTATTCCCTTCACTATTTTCAATGACCTTGGGATCTCCACCTTCCATGATGGATACACATGAGTTTGTTGTGCCCAGGTCAATTCCTATAATCTTTCCCATAATACGTTCTCCTCTCTCCTAAAATATTGTGTTCTATGCTGAAAAATAAATAATAATGAGTTAATTAAACGAGGTAGCCGGCTGGTAATACGCTACTCGTCTGCTACTGGTCCACTGGATACAACCACCTGAGCGTGCCGCAGTACTCTATCCTTAAATTTATATCCCTTGGCAAATTCTTTCAGGACGTGGTTTGCAGGGATATCATCACTTGCTTCCATGGTCAGAGCGTCCTGCTCATCAGGGTTAAAAGGTTGGCCAACAGCATCCAAAGCTTCCACACCAAACTTTTCTAACGTTGCTACCAGCCCTTTCTGGGTCAGGTCCAGTCCTTCAAGCATTGAGGTGAGCTTTGCTTCCGGGTTTTCCGCATCAGCCTTTCCCTGGTCTACGGCGCGATCAAGATTATCAAGTGTTGTCAGGAGCTCACGCAGGATGTTCTCTCCTGCATATTTCATGAGCTTAGTCTTTTCACGCTCCATCCTCTTTTTGAAATTGTCAAACTCAGCAGCGACACGGAGCAGTTTATCTTCAGCCGCCTCGAGTTCTTCCTGCAGGTTCCGCTCCTCTTCGGGCTCTTCCCCTTGTTCGTTCTCGTTTTCAGGGTTTTCGGAAACTGCAGCTTCCTCTTCCTGATCAACAGGCTGCTGCTCTTTGGTCTCTTCTACCACCTTGCATCTCCTTTCTCGCTCATTGTTGTCGTTATTGCATTACTGCAGATAACGTTACAAACAGGCCTTTGTGCGCTCATCACGCGAAAGGCTAATCAAATCTGGACGCAACAATAAGTATGGCAAAAACAGGTGTCAAGGGTGGGCAAAACCAAATACTTGGGCAAAAAAACAACGGTTCATAACCACCTGTTCACCCCAGTGGCTGTGCTTGAAAAACGGGCAGCGTGTCAGACGGGTATTCCTGCTAACCAGCTGAAAACTAGCGCATTATATTATACTGAGAGCGTTGCTTAGTCACTTAAGATGGCGGTAAAAAGAGCACAGGCAGAGCTATATTTTTTCGCGTAAGGAAGGTTACTCCAAGGAGCTACTTGGCAACTCCCTTGTGTTTAGAAGGAACAGAACTGTCCAGGGAAGAGTGGTAAAAACAATAGGTGTTCCGACCGGTTTTCTTCGCTTCGTAAAGGGCCTGGTCGGCTTGAGTGATCACGGTTTCACCATCATCAGAATCATCTGGATAAAGCGCGATACCAATACTGGTTGAAATATGCACCTCATGCTCTTTGAGTTGCATAGATTGTCCCATGGATTGAATAATCTTCTTAGCCACGGCAGCCACATCGTGTTTACTTGAGATGCCATCCAGGATGAACACAAACTCATCGCCACCCAGCCTGGCAACGGTATCTGAGGCACGACACTGTTGCTGTAACCGCTGGGCAACTTCCACCAGGAGTAAATCACCGATATCATGCCCCAGTGTATCATTGATATGCTTAAACTTATCCAAATCAAGATACATGAGAGCAACGCTTTTTTGCAAACGCCCAGACTTCGCCAGCGCCTGATTCAAGCGATCCTGGAACAACAGTCTATTGGGCAACCCGGTTAGCGTGTCATGGTGAGCCAGACGGTACAATCTGGATTGGCTATCCCTGAGTTCTTCTTCAATCCGTAACCGATCCGTTACATCCCGAGCTACTTCAATAATACCATACAACTCCCCATTTTTGTGACGCAACGGCGATACTTCCAGTTCAAAGGTATTGTGAATTCCATTGCCGTGATAGGGATTATGGATGAGCTTTATCTGACGCCCATGCTGCTGTATTTCTTTTATGGGGCAAGGGTAATCGGTGGTACTACATGGCTCAGTGGCCCCACAAAACAGCTCGTAACATTTTTTACCCAGCATGGAACCAGTTGAGATGTGGCTGTCGATACGTGCTGCAGCGGTTCGATTGATGAGCAAAAGCGTATACTGCAGATCAATAACCATAACCGGGTCACCGGCACTGTCTATCACGGTCTGCAGAAAGTTACGCTCATGGTTCACGGCTTCATGCAGCTGCTGCTGAATAGCAGCAATAGCTTGCTCGCGCTGTTTTTGGAGAGAAATATTCTGATGGGTCCCTGTCATGCGAACAGGCATATTATTCTCGTCCCGCTCAACCACTCTGCCCCGATCCAGGTACCAAACCCATTGATCATCCTCATCTTTTACACGGTACTCAATGCGATACTCTTCTGTTTCTCCTGCCAAATGTTTATTCAGGATGGCTAGAATCTCATCCTTATCATCGGGATGGATTCCCCGCCCACCTAACCCAGGGCCATGGGCACCATTGCGATAATCGAGATGGTCCATCTGGTTAGAACTGGTATGCATCTCACCAGTTTTAATGTTCCAGTCCCATAACCCCGCCTGGGAGGCATAAAGGGCAAGTTCGTACCGCTCTTCTACAGTACGCATTTCCTCTTCTTTCTGTCTGCCTTCTTCTTCCTGAAACAAGTGGCGTATGGCATGGCCGATGGATTCTCCAACCTGACTGAAGAGTTCCTTATAACGACCTGTTTCCGAAACAGCTTCTGCTGTAGCATGAGCGATATAAAAACCGTACAGAGAGGGGGTACATTTGATGGCTGCACATAAACCGGAAGGGCAGTGTTCCTGGTACTCTTCTCCACAAAGAATGCAATCCGCATTATTGCAAACCAAAAGTGCAGATTCTCCAGACTGGAGTAACCGCATGCCACATTCTGGAAATATCCCCTGACGAAGTCGCTCCATGATACCTCCCTGTCGGCCGGCAAAGCCTGTTTCAGCAGTAATCATCCCACCAGTGGATTCGTCGATGAGTACGACCAGGGCCGAAGAGAAAGAGCTGTTATCAACCAGCCGATCACATATCCCCTGCAGTAAGGCAGGCAGGTCCCTTTCTATGAGGAGAAAACGACACACCTCGTACATGGAGCCGAGCACACTCTTTTGCTCACGCTGTTCCATTATGTGTTTTTCTCCGCAAGATATTCAGGCATCTTTTTTTTTATGATGAAGAGCAGGTCATCATCGTAAAGGGAGGTCCCAGTTCGGTTGCTCCAGAAAAAATACATCAGTAGTAACTGTTCAGCAGCACCTCAACTTAAACAGCTACACTCATTGTAAGCTGTTGAGTATATCCATGTTTAACAATGTGAATAATGTTGATATGTTAATTTATATTATAACTCTTCAACTTATTCAAGAGCGTCTTGCGGGTTATTTGCAGTCTTCTGGCGGCTTCACTGCGATTCCCCTCAGTTTCTTTGAGCGTTTTTAAGATGAGCGCTTTTTCTGCTTCTTTTAAGGTGGCCGGTGTTTTTTCCTCCTGTGCAGGATTGAGACCGGCCCAGCGCTGAACCGACATGGGGAGTCCTGCCACATCCAGATATTCCCCACGCATGAGAATGACACCTCGCTCAATGGAATTTTCCAGCTCACGCACGTTACCAGGCCAGGGGTAACGGATCAGGATATCCATGCACTCGGGTGTTACCCCCCGTACTTCCCTCCCATTTTTCTCTGCAAAACGGCGGATAAAAAAATCGACCAGTAGGGGAATATCGCCTTCCCGCTTTCGTAAAGGGGGGACTTCTAACACCACCACATTTAAACGATAATAGAGATCTTCCCGAAACCGACTTGCTGCTACTTCTTGTTCGAGATTACGGTTTGTGGCGGTGACGATCCGCGCATCAACCTGGAGGGTTTCATGCCCCCCAACCCGCTCCAGTTCCTGCTCCTGGAGGACCCGAAGCAGTTTGACCTGCATGGCTGGTGAGGTTTCTCCGATCTCATCCAAAAACAGGGTGCCCCCCTGGGCTTGGACAAATCGACCTTCGCGCCTCCGATCAGCCCCGGTAAACGCCCCTTTTTCATGACCAAACAGCTCAGACTCCAGCAGATTTTCTGCAAGGGCAGCACAGTTCACCTTAACCAGCGGGCCTTTTTTCCGGTTACTGTTATGGTGGATGGCTGAGGCAACCAGTTCCTTGCCTGTACCTGACTCACCATAGATAAGCACTGTGGCCTCGGTGGGTGCCACCTGGACAATCAACTGCCACAGGTTTTGCATGGCCGCTGAGCTGCCGATGAATCGTTCATTCACACCAAAGGGCTCACCTGCAATGGTCTCATCTGGCTGCTGAAGATGCCCCATGGCAATTTCCAGGGTCTGGCGCAGCTTGTCAAAATCCAGTGGTTTGGTCAGATAATCATGGGCCCCTTCCTTCATGGCCTCAACAGCCGAATCCACCGAGGAAAAAGCGGTCATGATCACCACCGGAATGGCCGGGTTAATGGCATGGATTTTTTTGAGCGCCTCCATACCATCCATCACGGTCATACGCACATCCATGACAATGGCATCAAAGGGCCCTTGCTCCACAGCCTCAACCGCGGTTACCCCGTCATCGGCTTCTGCAGCGTCCCAGCCCCATTCAGCAAAAAGCGAACTGAGCATGAAACGGTGCACCTTTTCGTCATCCACCACCAGGATGCGGCACTGCTCTTTTTTATTCTCACTCATGGTATTGCTTTTGTTTTTTCAACATGCTGCCTATAGTAACGTCAAACGCAAGGAGAAACAATTGGAACATTCACTGGACATTAAAAAGCTTATTCATGGCGGAGCCGGACTGGGTTACCTGGAAGATGGCCTTGTGACCATGGTGCCCTTTGTACTTCCCGGAGAGACAGTGGTGGTAGCGGAGAAAAAACGGACGAAAAAGCTGCTCACAGCTGAGCTTGTGCAAGTACGCTCCCCTGCTCCTGAACGCCAGACGCCCCCCTGCCCATATTATATGCGCTGTGGAGGCTGCAACCTGCAACACATTGACTACCTGGAGCAGGCCAGGCTCAAGCGGTTACTGCTGCAGGAAACCCTGGAGCGGAGCAAGATAGATCTTACAGGTATACCAGTGGAGAATACCCTGGCCTCGCCAGAGTCGCTCTATTATCGTCATCGCATCCGGCTTCATCTGGATAAAAAGCAGCGCTTGGGATTTTATCGCATCCAGTCTAACCAGATAATTCCGCTACAGTCCTGTCTGCTGGCAACTGACACCATACATTCTGCTGTACAAACCTTTGTCGACCGTGACCTCACGCCTGAGTTGGCAACACACTGTAAGGCCGTTGAGTTTGTTGCTTCACCACACACAGGTGAAGTTACCATACTGCTCCATCCACGATCCCCCAGGCACAATAAACTTGATGTTTACCCGGTCAAAACAGGAGGTACCACACACATCAAAATCAAGGGAGCTGCACCACCCCAGGCTGGATATACAGAACCGAACCTGCACCAGAGGTTCACCATACCAGCAGGGGCATACCAACTGAGCTGGGATCACAACTGTTTTTTTCAAACCAATCCCCAACAAAATCAGCAACTGGTTGAGCTGCTCTGCTCAGTCCTGGAGAAAATACAACCTGCAATGATGCTCGACCTCTTCTGCGGGATCGGTAATTTTTCCATCCCTGCTGCGCTCATGGGCTGGAAGGTTATAGGGGTGGAACATAACCACCATTCTATCTATTGGGCCAAGTACAATAGTAAACAGGTCGCAGGGAAGGCAACCTTTATCTGTGAACCAGTAGCAAAGGCACTAAAATCCTTTACCTCCAAGAATGAGCAGGTAGACCTGGTGTTAGTCGACCCTCCCCGTCAGGGATTGGAAAAACAAACCGTACAAGCCATTATCCAGCTTGCCCCCAAAAACATGATCTACATTTCATGTGATCCTGCCACCTTGGGACGGGACCTCAACCTGCTCATAGCAGCAGGTTTTTCCATAAAAAATGTAACACCCATTGACATGTTTCCCCAGACCCACCACATTGAATCACTGGTAGTTCTGGAAAAAAATTGACATCCGTACCTCGACGCACTATTTATACGTGCTTTTATTTTAATCACAGCTGCGGCCTTTTATTTTATATATACCGCTCATGGGAATGTTTTCTTTCTCCCTTCTCACACGCTTTAACAAGCCAATTAACTCATGGAAACAACAAGTAATTTTTTGCAACAACGTCGAGAAAAAGCTAACGCCCTGGCCCAGGAAGGGGTCAAGCTCTATAGCAACACCTTTACCGCACCACAACACATCGCAGAGATTCTTCCTCACGGTGAGCCCTTAAGTGCAGAACAACGCGATGAAAGTGGCACAACCTACCGTGTTGCCGGGCGGATCATGTCCATGCGCAAATTTGGCAAGGCAGCCTTTTTTCACCTACAGGACGCCTCGGGTCGGATGCAGATCTATATCCGGCGTGACACCGTTGGCAGTAAGGAGTTCAATCAATTCAAAAAGTGGGATGTGGGCGATATCGTCGGCGTAGCAGGCAAGCTGTTTAAAACCAAGGTGGGCGAGACCTCCATTGATGCCAGGACCGTCTCTATGATCTCCAAGTCCATGCGTCCGCTGCCTGAAAAATTCCACGGCCTGACCGATGTGGAAACCAGATACCGCCAGCGCTACCTCGACCTCATCGTCAATCAGGAGACAAAAGAAACCTTCAAAAAACGGGTGGAAATCATCCGCCTGGTCCGAGAGTTTCTTAACAACCGCGGCTTCATGGAAGTGGAAACCCCCATGATGCAGCCTATTCCTGGCGGGGCAACCGCTAAACCTTTTAAAACCCACCACAACGCATTGGATATGGACCTCTATCTCCGTATCGCGCCAGAGCTGTACCTGAAAAGGCTTTTGGTAGGTGGTTTTGAGCGGGTTTTTGAAATTAATCGTAACTTCCGTAATGAAGGGCTTTCCACCAGGCATAATCCGGAATTCACCATGCTGGAGTTTTATCAGGCCTATGCAACCTACCATGACATGATGGACCTGACCGAAGAGATGATCTCCTGGATGGCCTCAGAGGTGACCGGTTCCATGGAAATTACCTACCAGGGAACTGCAGTTAATCTGACTCCACCATGGCAAAGACTGACCATGGATGAGGCGATTATTCAGGTGGGTGGCATTGACCCTGCCGTTCTGGAAAATGAGGAAGCAATTTTTGCGTTGGTTAAGGAAAAAGGCATAGCATTGCAGCCAGAAGCAGGTGTTGGTAAGGCTAAAACCGAGCTGTTCGAACTGCTGGTTGAAGACAAGCTCATTGACCCAACCTTTATCACCTCCTACCCCACTGAGGTTTCCCCTCTTGCCCGCCGCAACGAGGAAGACCCCAGCATTACCGACCGTTTTGAGTTGTTTATCACTGGTCGCGAGATTGCCAACGCGTTCAGCGAGCTCAATGACCCGATAGATCAGCACCAGCGTTTTGCTGCCCAGATTGAGCAGCGCGGTGATGACGATGAAATCCACCCGGTGCTGGATCACGATTATGTGCGTGCTTTGGAATACGGTATGCCTTCAGCAGCGGGTGAAGGCATAGGGATAGACCGGTTGGTGATGCTGTTGACTGATGCCCCTTCCATCCGCGACGTTATCCTTTTTCCACATCTCAAGCCAGAAGCACGGGAAGAAGAGTAACGATCCCCTCCCCCCCAACCAGGAACCCATCACCAACAGCCATGGCCTCTTATGAATGGTTCATCTGCCAGCGCTACTTACGTGCTAAACGGCAGCAAAAATTTATCTCGCTGATCACCGTTATCTCTGTGTTAGGCGTGGCTGTTGGGGTTCTGGCGCTCATCGTGGTGCTCAGCGTGTACACGGGCTTTACCCAGGGACTGCGTGACCAGATCATTGGCATCAACGCGCATGTGCTGATTCAGGGCTACAGCGGCTCCATCAGAGAGCCCAAGCAGGTGTTGCAGGAGGTGGAAGCTGTCTCTGGGGTACTTGCAGCAACCCCCTATATCTATGGTCAGGCATTGATCACCTCTGGGAGCACCTCAACCGGCATTATTCTGCGTGGCATTGATCACCAATCAGCGATCAAGGTCATCACCCTGGGGGAGGCAATGGATTCCGGCTCCCTGGCTGATCTGGATAACCCATCGGGTTTGCCCACCATTGTACTTGGGACCGAGCTTGCCAAACGGCTCCGGCTCACGGTGGGTGATAAGGTACGGCTCATCTCACCCAACGGCCCTTTAACGCCCATGGGTGTGCTGCCAAAAATCAAAACCTGCGTCCTGATCGGAACCTTTGAAACCGGCATGTATGAGTATGACTCCACCATGGGCTATACCAACTTGTCCACCGCCCGTGCCCTGACAGGCCTGGAAACAGGGGTGCATGGGCTGGAAGTAAAGGTCAAAAACGTTGATTTTGCAGACCAAACAGCAAGGGCCATCAGTGAGGCCATTGGCCCCGGCTACTCGGTGCGGGACTGGATGCAGATCAACCAAAATCTGTTTGCCGCGCTTAAGCTTGAAAAGGTGGGCATCTTCATTGCTCTTGATCTGATCATCCTGGTGGCGGCACTCAATATCATCAGCGCCCTGATCATGGTGGTGATGGAAAAAACCCGGGACATTGCCATCCTCAAGTCCATGGGCGCAACCACCAGGTCAATCATGCGTATTTTTTTCTACCAGGGTACGGTGATCGGTCTTACCGGCACCACCCTTGGTGTCATTGGCGGGCTCAGCCTGTGTACCATTTTACGTACATATACAATAATTGAGCTGCCCTCCAATGTCTATCCCATGTCTACCATGCCCATAAAGGTAGTACCTTTTGACGTGGCTCTGATAGCGGTTTCAGCCATCATCATCACCCTGCTTGCCACGTTGTATCCTTCGTGGAAAGCGTCTACAGTTCGCCCTGCAGAGGCATTGACCTATGAGTAATGCTGTTTTGTCTCAGGCTCCACTGTTAGAAGCGCGAAATATCTGCAAATCATACCAGCAAGGTGGAGGTGATATTCAGGTACTTAGCGATGTCAACATCCAAATTCAGCCCAGGGAAATGACCGCAATTGTAGGAGCATCCGGCTCTGGAAAAACTACCCTGCTCCAGATCCTTGGTACTCTGGACGGGGTCGACAGTGGTCAGATCCTGTTTCAGGGCAAAGAGCTGACAACCCTTTCTGAAAGCAAACTTGCTGCCCACCGCAATACCAACATCGGGTTCATTTTCCAGTTTCACCACCTCCTGCCGGAATTTACCGCTCTGGAAAATATTATGATGCCAGGACTCATAAAGGGGCTTGATAAACAAGAGCTCCAGGCTGATGCGCATGAACTGCTTGAGAAAATTGGCCTGAAACAACGTGCTGATCATCGCAGTGGTGAACTTTCCGGTGGAGAGCAACAGCGTATCGCATTAGCCCGCTCGCTGGTGCTCAAACCTTCCCTCCTCCTGGCTGATGAGCCAACCGGCAACCTGGACTCAGCAAGCGGTGAAATGGTGTTTGGGATGCTGCAGGAGTTGACGCAGACCATCTCATTTAGTGTGGTGATGGTAACCCACAACATGGAACTGGCTCGCCAAATGGATAACTGCCTTACCTTACAAGACGGCACGCTTTCCTGAAGTATCCCGGCCCAACTGAGAGGGGTAGGGTTGTTCCTCAAACCTGCCCCCGTGACGGTTTAGCACCTGATTCTTCATAACGTATTGATTACGAGCTGTATAATCAATTACACCACCGCCTTGTATCTGCACTGTTTTTGAACGCTCACGGATTCAGGTTAAAAAAAAGCGGTAATTGCAAAAAATCCGCAATTACCGCCGCTTGGCCTAAACGATGAAACGCCTGGGTTATGAGGTGCTTTCCAGCACAATGTTCAGCATCCTGCGCAGTGGTTCAGCCGCTCCCCACAGGAGCTGATCCCCCACAGAGAACGCGCTCACATACTCTGGCCCCAGGTTCATTTTCCGCACCCTTCCCACAGGGATATCAAGGGTTCCGGTGACCCGTGCCGGGGTAAGCTCTTTCAGCGTCTCCTCCTTCCTGTTTGGTACAAGATAGACCCAGTCATTATGCGCAGCAAGAACCTGCTCCACTTCATCAATGGGGACATCCGTATTCAGCTTAATGGTAAAGGCCTGACTGTGACACCGCATGGAGCCAATCCGCACACAGTTCCCATCCACTGGAATAGGCGTATCTGTACGCCCTAAAATCTTATTGGTTTCCGTTACCCCTTTCCACTCCTCTCTGGTCTGACCATTTTCCATGGGTACATCAATCCAGGGAATCAGGCTTGCGGCCAGGGCTGCGCCAAAGTTATCCACAGGAAACAGAGGACTGCGCAGGGTATTGGTAACGTTCTGGTCTACAGCAAGCACCGCTGATTTGGGATCATCAAGCAGATCGCCTGCGTTCTCACCAACAATCCGCATCTGCTGGACCAGCTCCTTCATGTTCTTGGCCCCGGCACCAGAGGCGGCCTGGTAGGTTTGTGAGCTGACCCACTCCACCCAGCCTTTTTCAAACAGGCCGCCAAGCGCCATAAGCATAAGCGATACAGTGCAGTTGCCCCCTATGTATTTCTTGATACCATCAGCAAGACCTTTATCAATGACTGCACGGTTAACAGGGTCCAGCACAATGATAGCATCCTCATCCAAACGCAGCTTGGAGGCTGCATCAATCCAGTACCCCTGCCATCCCTTAGTCATCAGTTCGGGGTAGACGGTTCCCGTATAGCTGCCGCCCTGACAGGAAACGATAATATCTACATCTGCAAGCAAAGAAGCATCATTGGCATCCAGTAACTCATAGGTGGTGCCATTTATCTCAGGCCCCGACTGACCGGCCTGGGAGGTGGAGAAAAATCTGGGCTCATACCCTTCAAAATCGCCTTCTTCACGCATCCGATCCATGAGCACGGAGCCAACCATTCCTCGCCAGCCAATTATTCCTACTTTTTTCATCGCACTTCTCTTTTTTGTTTTTTTACTTCTTCAACCGTAGATGTCGCTTCAGCTCGGTTGCTATGAGCGGAGCCACTGAAAAAACTTTGAGCAGATCATCTGTCCGGGTTCCCGGGTAGGTATCTGCCCCAATGATGTAGCGAATGCCATGTTCTTCAAAACGCTTACGAGCATTGCCTGCAAGCACCAGATGGGTTGCCATGATCGCCACATCCACGGCTCCAGCCTCATAACAGCGCTCCACTGTTTGGAGCATGGAACCACCAGTGCGGATCATATCATCGCAAATCACCGCAGTCTTTTTTTTCACCACCCCGGAAAGTTGTCCAACTATGGTTTTATCCACATCATAACGGTCCTTGTTGGCAGCAGTGTGAGGACAACCCAGCAAGCCGGCAAGCCGCGCCACCCGTTTGCTAAATCCGTAATCAGGGGAAACAAGGACAAAATCTTCCAGCCCAAGCTTTTTGATTTTCTGTGCAGCAAGATGTTCAGTCCATAAATGCCTGGTCCGAACCTCTCCGGCATGGGCATGCATAACGGCCTCCGAATGAAGATCCACAAAGGCTACATAGTTGGGCCGGGTGCGAAAAATCTGCCTGGTTCTGGTCACGCCCTTGGGAATTTCTCCCGAGTTGGGCTTTACGCGCTCCATGGTAGAGTAGCCCAGATAAGAAATTACCACATTTACAGACAATGCATTCCAGTATCGTGCTCCGGCAATCAGATCAACCAGCTCTTGCTGGGAAGCGTCATCAGGAGTAGAACCAATAATAACGACGTGCTTATCTGCAAGCTCACAGGGAAAGGCATGGTACAGCTCCCCATCGGCAAACTGCTTCCGAACCATTGCTGTGCAGGGAATCATCAACTCTTTGGCTACCTTTTCAGCTAACGCCTGAGCAGCTGCAGTATGAACAAGCAGTACGTTGCGCCTTGTCATGGCCCCCTCCTGTTACGAGTTTGTATTTCCTCCTTCTTTTAACGATCGTTACCCTAATTCAGCAACAATGGCATCGCCCATGCCAGAAGTAGACACTGGAGTTACACCTTCGGTTGCGATATCTTCGGTCATGATGTTCTTTTCCAGAGCTGCTGAAACTGCCTGTTCTATGGCGTCTGCGGCTGCTTCCTGCCCCAGACTGAACTTCAGCATCATGGCTGCAGAGAGTATCTGGGCAATGGGGTTTGCCTTGCCCATACCTGCGATATCAGGAGCAGAGCCACCAGCGGGTTCATAGAGGCCAAACTTCTCTGCATTCAGACTTGCTGAAGCAAGCATCCCCATGGAGCCAGTAATCATGGCCGCTTCATCAGAGATGATATCACCAAACATGTTGCCACAAAGCATAACATCAAACTGATGCGGATCCTTCACCAGCTGCATGGTGGCGTTATCCACATAGATGTGCTCAAATTCTACCTCGGGATACTCTTTGGCAATCTCATTGACCACCTCACGCCACAAGACCATGACCGTCAGCACGTTGGCCTTATCCACAGAGGTAACCTTTTTACTCCGTACCATGGCTGCTTCAAAGGCCATGCGGGTGATGCGCTCGATTTCTAAGCGTTTGTAGACCATGGTATCCCAGGCTCGCTCATCAGCTCCGCTTCCCTCCCGGCCCTTTGGTTGACCAAAATAGATGCCTGATGTGAGCTCACGCATAACCAGGATATCAAATCCATTGCCCACAATATCAGCTCGCAGAGGACAGGCAGCAGCAAGGGATGGAAACACTTTTGCCGGGCGCATGTTGCAAAAAAGATCAAAATGTTTTCTCAATGGCAGTAAAGCGGCCCGCTCAGGCTGCTGTTCAGGTGGTAAACTTTCCCATTTGGGACCTCCCACCGAGCCAAACAGCACAGCATCACTTTCCTCACACACCTTTAAGGTGGCAGGTGGCAGGGCCTCACCATGATTATCAATGGCAATGCCGCCCACATCAGCGTGTGTATACTCAAGGGAAAACCCAAACGTCTTTTGTGCCGCATCAAGAACCTTAATGGCCTCGCTCATTACTTCTGGACCAATGCCATCCCCGGCAAGTACTGCAACTGTATTGCTCATATGTTCCTCGTTTATGTATTAAAAAAAAGCTATGCCGCCGGCATACCACTCTAACTGGGGCAGCAGTTAAAAAAGAATCTTAAAAAGAGTTCTGATGTAGTACCAAATCAGCAGGGAACTTGCCAGCGAGAAGTACAGGCCCCGTGACTGGTTACAGTTCTTGAGCACCTCGTGCTCAGAGATATAGCCCTTTACCTATTATTTTTACAAAAGAAAGGACCCTTTCATTGCCTTAAATGGTTTTATGGGCTGATCACTCATTTTGTGGATCATCTGGATGAAATCGGTAAACTGTTTTGTCGCCGGTATGGTTTCACTGTGTTCAGCAATGGGTATCTTATTGAGTTGTTTACAATCCTGGGTTTGGGAAAATATCAGGAATTCACGTTTTACTTTTTCAGAAAGATTCATCAAGAGGTTAAGCTAACCAGAGCTAACACACGAGGTGCCTGAGAAAACGGAAGTACATGTTCTTCAAGCCTGATTACCTGAAATGCATCCTGTAGTTTTGTTGCCTCCAGAACTGCTTTGCGGGCGATCATCACTATGGCCCTGCTCCCTCTTTCCAGGTATGGCTTGACCATGGGGAGAAACTGGTCAGGAGCTGCTACGGCTCTGCTGGTGACCAGGTCAAAGGTTTTGCCTTTTTTTACGTCCACCGCCTCAAGCCGTTCAGCAATGATGTCCACGTTTGCCAGCTGCAATGTGCGTACAATATGCTTTAAAAAAAAGACCCGTTTTTTTCGTGGTTCAACCAGAGTAAAACGCACGTTTGGAAGTACAGCAGCTAAAACAAGGCCAGGGAACCCAGCTCCAGTGCCTACGTCGAGCAGAGAGCGAGCCTGTTGCTGCTCAATAATGGGGCGCAGGGTCAGGGAATCTATAAAATGGTTTTCAATGATAGCCGCATCATCGGTATCCCTGGCAACAAGGTTAATTCTGCGGTTCCATTTTTTCAGCTCCTCAACATAGCGAAGTAACAGGGCCACCTCGCTCTCACTGAGCTCTATGCCTAAACGGGAACTCCCCTCTTGAAGCAGTTGTTTACTGGTCACGTGCCACCCGCACAGCCACAGAGTTTCCGTGGGCGGTTAATCCTTCAAGGCTTGCCAACCGCTGGATATGCTTAGCATCAGCGTGCAATGCTTTTTGAGAATAGGAGATGATCGAGCTTTTCTTTAAAAAGGTCTCCACTCCAAGCGCTGAGGAGATTCTGGCGGTTCCCATGGTGGGGAGCACATGATTGGGGCCTGCAACGTAGTCTCCGGCCGCTTCCGGAGTGTACGCACCTAAGAATATGGCTCCTGCATGGCGGATTTGAGGCAGTCTGGACCATGGATTCTCAATCTGCAGCTCCAAATGCTCGATTGCGATCTCATTGGCCAATGCAATGGCTTGCTCCATGGAGCCTACAACCAAAATAGCGCCATGGTTTGCCAATGACGCTCTAGCAATATCAGCCCTGGAAAGCGTTGCCAGCTGCAACTCAAGCTCCGTGCAAACCTGCTGAGCTATGTTTTTGTCGGTTGTTACCAGGATGGCAGCAGCCTCGGCATCGTGCTCTGCCTGGGCCAGCATATCAGCTGCGACAAAGCGTGGGTTGGCAGAGGAGTCTGCTACAATCAAGACCTCACTGGGCCCTGCAATCATATCAATGCGTACCCTTCCCATGACCTGACGCTTGGCTTCAGCCACATACTGGTTTCCCGGCCCGACAATCACGTCAACCCGGGGGATGGACTCTGTACCAAAGGCAAGCGCTCCAATGGCCCAGGCAGAGCCGATCTTGTATATCTCTTCAATCCCAATGGCTTGTGCAGCAACCAGCAGCGCCGGATTCACCTGCCCGTTTGCATCGGAAGGGGTGACCATCACCCGTCGCCCAACGCCAGCGATTTGGGCTGGAATACCATTCATGAGCACCGAGGATACCAATGGTGTGGAGCCGCCCTGCCCTCCAGGAACATAGAGCCCGGCTGAATCAACCGGACGCACCAACCTCCCGGTTATGGTGCCGTCATCACGGGTAAGCATCCATGAATCCTCCATTTCACGCTCGTGAAAGGTATGGATCCTTTCTCTGGCAAATTCCAGGGTTTCCAGAAATGCATCATCCACCTGGGTCCTTGCTGCGGCAAGCTCCGCTGGAGTTACCCGCATGGTGGCAGCGGTCATGTTTGCGGCATCAAACCTGTTGGTATATTCCAGCACAGCCGCATCACCCCTTTGCCGTACCTGGGTTAAAATCTCGCTGACAGCATCACGGCAGGCGGAATCCGCCTCAACAAAACGGTTACCCAACCGTGCTATACGCTGCTGTCCTGCTTCACTGGCAGCATCAAGTACATCTATAATATCTGGCATTGCGTGTTCCACTCCTGGCATGCTTAAACGTTCATTCAAACTCCAATCCATCAACCGCCATGGCGATGAAACCACTTCTCCAGCTCTAACGGAGAAAAGGTTTTCAGGACAGGCCGACCATGGGGACAATGGGAAAAAACATCACTCTCTTCCATTTGGTGCAGGAGATTGATCATTTCCTCTGGTAACAGTTTATTTCCTGCTTTGATAGCCGCCTTGCAAGCCATGGAGGCAAGCAGGTCGTCCACCACCACGCTAAAGGCAGCCTCGCTTGCCTGTTTTCCCTGATCTTGCAAGGTATCAAGCAGCTCATACAGGGTTGCAGCAGGATCAAGCACACTGGCCACGGCAGGCACGCCTTTAATGACCCAGGTGGTATCACCAAAATGAAATACATCAAAGCCCAGCTGGGACAGGGTATCCTGATGGCGCTCCACGGTTTCCATGTGGTCAGGCCCCAGCTCCACACTAACAGGAAAAAGCAATTTTTGCAGGGGGATGTCTTTTGCCAAATACCCTTGCTTTAACTGCCCATATACAATGCGTTCATGGGCTGCGTGCTGGTCAATGACCACAAACTGCTCTTCACGCTCACACAACAGGTAGAGGGAAAACAGCTGACCAATAACCCGCAATCCTCCATACTGAGAAGATGGTTGAGCAGTAAAGCTCTCAGGGGGAGCAACAGGTTGGCTTATGGAAGATGGTTCACCTGCTGCAGAAACAGATCGTTCATCGCTCCTGATTGGCGTTCCCTGATCCTTACCTTGAAAAGATGGTGCTGTTACAGGGGGCCTTTCAGTTCTTAATGGAGGCTGCTTAAAATTTTCCAGGCGGTGTTGTATAGGCGCTGGCTCGCTGATAGTAAACGGTTCAGTATTTCCAGCCTCCGGCTGCTTCTCACTGTTTGGGCTCTCAGGTGATGAAAACAGCGCAGTACGGGTCAGTTCCTGATGTTTTTGGATGGCCTTCTGGACAATCTGCTTCACCATTTGATGCACCGTCCGGTGATCGCGAAAACGGATCTCACGTTTGGCCGGATGCACATTTACATCCACAAGCTCAGGTGAGATTGCCAACACAATCGCTCCCGCGGGCTGGTAGCCCTTCATCAAAAAACCGTGCAGTCCTTCCACCACAGCATTGCGTATCATGCGATCCTGCACAGGCCGACCATTAACAATTATCCGCAGTTTAGCAGATTGGCTGGTCATGGCCTCGGGCAGCAACAGATAGCCCCCCACAGCAAGTTGCTCACTTACCGTGGCACCGCTGTGTTCAAGGGACAGAAGTTGGCCAGAATACCGAAAAAGAGAGCGAACCCGCTGCTCCAGGTCACTACCTGCTGGACAGTCCAACACCAGCCGTTCATCAAAGCGCAGGGTAAACCCGATACCCGGCATGGCAAGCGCCTGATTTTTCACCACCTCTTCCACATGAAAGGCTTCGGTTCTGGCTGTTTTGAGGAATTTTTTACGTGCCGGCACATTGCCAAACAGGTTGCGAACCTCAATGATGGTGCCTTTGCTGCAGCCATCTTCATGAACAACCCGTAACACACCGTAACGCACCTCAGCGCGGGTTCCGGCGTCTCTATCCTGGGTTCTTGAGAGGATGATCATCTTAGAGACAGAACCGATGCTTGGCAGCGCCTCACCCCTGAACCCCAAGGTTGCAATGGCTCCCAGCTGGCTTTCGTCCTGCAACTTGGAGGTGGCATGCCGTTCAATGCACATCAGCACATCGTCTTCCACCATACCACATCCGTTATCCGCCACCCGGATAAGCCGCACTCCGCTGCCTTCAATATGCACGTCTATCTGGCTTGCACCAGCATCAATGGAGTTTTCAATCAGCTCTTTCACTACAGAAGCCGGGCGTTCTACAACTTCACCGGCAGCGATTTGGTTTGAAAGATGTTCAGATAAAATGCGTATGCGAGACAAAACAGTCAGATTCCGGAAAATGAGCTTTGATGGTGGTTAACTTTAGGGTATCTTACAGGCTCTACACAATAGAACATACCTTTATCAAAGATAACAACTGTATTATTTACTCTCCTACCCCTTGTCCACCTCTACCCGTAAAAAAAAGCCCTCTTTCGGCTCAAAGCGAAAGCAGACTAAAACAAACCTTACGCAGTCCCACATCTACGTTTTTTTGCTTGTTGTCAGCGGGACAGTGACCCTCCTGGTTGGTGCTGCGCTGGCATGGTTTATCCTGCTTGATATCCCTGACATCAACTCCATCCAGGATTACAAACCGCAGGTGGCAACAGTCATCCTGGACAGAAAAGGCGCACCAGTTGATGCCATTGCCAAACAGTTCAGGATTGTTACGCCAATCCAAAAGCTGCCACCTTTACTGCCTCAGGCCTTTGTTGCTGCAGAAGATGCCAGGTTCTGGGACCATCCCGGTCTGGATATCTGGTCCATCATGCGGGCAGCCATTAACAACCTGAGGTCTGGCAGAAAGAGCCAGGGGGGATCAACCATCACCCAACAGGTCACTCGGGCCTTGCTCCTGACCAGGGAAAAAAGCTATGTACGCAAAATAACAGAAACCCTGCTTGCCTACCGGTTAAATAAGCAGCTGACTAAAGGCGAAATTCTCCACATTTATTTAAGTGAGATATATCTGGGCAATGGAGCGTATGGAGTTGAGGCCGCTGCAAGAACCTATTTTGGCAAAAAGGCTACGCAATTGAGCCTGGCTGAAATAAGTATCCTTGCCGGACTTCCCCAGGCACCAAGTAGATACTCGCCCTACACCAACCCCGAAGCAGCCAAAGCCAGGCAGCGTTATGTGCTTAACCGGATGGCTGAGGATGGCTATATCTCACCTGTTGCCGCACGAAAAGCGTACAACCAGCAACTCAGCTATCGACCACATAAAAAATCCAAGCTGCTCAATGGGTATTTTACCGATCATATCAACACCCTGCTTGAAGAACGATATGGCGCAGAGGCGGTGTTCAGAAAAGGGCTGACAGTGACCACCACCCTTGACAGCCGCATCCAGGCAAAGGCCGTGCAAGCGGTGAAAGATGGGGTGGAAAGGGTGGCAAAAAGGCATCACAGGCAGCCACGGCCACAAGGAGCACTTGTTGCCATGGAGCCCCGTTCGGGAAGGGTTCGAGCCCTGGTTGGCGGGGTTGATTATACGGCAAGTCAATATAACCGCGCAGTGACAGCCAATCGTCAGCCAGGCTCGGTGTTCAAGCCCTTTGTGTATGCCGCTGCTTTTGAACAAGGCTTTCAACCAAATCATACCTTGCAGGACGCTCCGTTTTCCATCCGTAATCGTGATGGTTCGGTGTGGCAGCCCAAAAACTATGATAACACGTACAAAGGAGCGACCACGCTTATTGATGGACTCGTGTACTCGCGCAATATCGTGACCATCAAGCTGCTGCAGAAAACCGGGCTCAAACCGGTCACCACCCTGGCGCATCGCGCAGGGATTGCTGCTCCCCTGCAAAAAGACCTCACCCTTGCCCTTGGCACCTCTCCGGCATCGCTTTTGGAAATGACTGCGGCCTACTCTATCTTTGCTGCTCAGGGGCGTGGGGTACAGCCAGTGTTTATCACCAGTGTGCGAGATACATCCGGTAAACGGTTACACTGGCCTCAACCCAGGCCCAAAAAGGTCATTTCTGCACAAACAGCGTACAAGATGAACCAGCTGCTCCACCTTGCCGTGCAGCGTGGAACAGGCAGAGCAGCCGCAGAGATCCGTGGTGCAGCAGGAAAAACCGGTACCTCAAACAAAAACACCGATGCCTGGTTTGTCGGCTACACAGATTCCCTGCTTGCTGGGGTCTGGCTAGGACACGACCGTGCCATTACCCTTGGTCAAGGAGAAACCGGCGGAAAGGCTGCAGCCCCTCTATGGAAAGCATTTTTTTGTACTCTTGAGCATTAACCTGGAGGAAGAAGACGTACCTGATCACGGGTACTTCGTCTTTGCACGAGCACTATTTACTCAACAATTCCCTCTAAACCCGGTATAGTGGAAAAAAATTTTCAAAGGGTACTACAATATGGTTGATATCATCATTGGCACTGTGCAGCCGTCCGGGCCACCGGTTACCAAACCAGAACCTGCTCAAACGACTGTGGAGGCGGAAATTCTCCATGTTCGACCGCCTCGCAAACGGGTATCCCGCCCAGATGGGGATGAACGGAGAAAACAGTATCGTCAGGATCCGCACAATGGTCAGGTTCTGACCTTGCTGGTTCCCAATGGCATGACGCTGCCTAAGGATCTGGATGGGAAAAAGTATAAGGTTGTAATGCGAATCATGAAGAAATAGCATTTTTTTAAAATTTCTCCATCTCAACTCAAATCGTAAAGTATCCCCTCAATGGTCTGACTACTGCGCCAGTTGCAAGCGATCCAACTGCAGCCGCTCCCTGCGCAGCTCGCTGATCAAGATATGATAATCCACTCTGTTTTCCAGTTTCTGCTTTTCATAAGAGCGTAATTCATTGAGTAAGCGTTGACGTTGAGCTTTTGTTATTCCATCGGCAACCAGCGTCGCCTCTGTTTGCTTAATCTTATCGTCCAAGTCTTCTTCATCAGCTTGCAGTTCTTTCAGTTCCTGCTCTAATCGCTTAACCTCTTGCTCTTGCAGATACAACTCGCGGCCCCTTTTATACGCAGTCAGGAAATCAGCTTCATATTCCCTGGGGCAAACATAGTTGTAACCAGCTCCACGAACACCCTGACGATACCCATTGCCAGGGGTACAATAGCCCCTTAAGCCTTGCTCTCGCCCTCTCATATATTCTTCCAGATCAAGTTTAATCTGATATTCCGAACACGCTTTCTGATGCCTGGCCACCTGGGACTTGACCCGCCCCTGAACTCCATCCCTATAACCGATGCCATACCAATCACCGGTAACACATTCCTCACGATTCAGGCTGGCACATCCCCCACATACCAAGGCTAACAGGCAAATGAATAGCTTTCGCATCCGCCTCTCTCCATTTTTTTTAAATCATTAAACATCCTAAACAAAAAAAATAAAGAATCCACCCCCAAAGGGGGTGGTATTGAGTTTACCCCTAAAAGGGGATTAGATTGCCTCTTGCCTCCTGAAGAGGCGAGGTGTTGTCCCCTTTTCCATTTAAAATAATTGTTGTTGACGGCTATCTGATTGGCGCTCTTTATCCTCTTGGTATTTCACATACCGGCATATCTTCTCTGCATCCTTTGATGATCCCCATGTAATCGGAAATTGACAATTTGGGAGGAACCATCACCACAAGATGTACATGGTCTCGCTGGACATTCAACTCTATTATATTGCACGACTTCTGCTCGCTAAATGCTCGCACACAACTCGCGACTTCCTGACCAACTGCTCCTTCAAGTATCCTCATCCGATATTTTGGGGTCCACACCACATGATATTGGCAATGCCATATCGTATGTGATAACTTCTGAAATCGGCTCATTATTTGCTCCTGATTCATGTTGTGGGGACAACACTTCTGGAGTGTAATTATGAGCCTTTACTGTTCAACTGGCAAAGCCATTGAACTCTGACCACCCC